>SAMEA104315432__coassemble_127_pt1 | contig 45435 bp, 36 predicted proteins | sample SAMEA104315432__metabat2_low_PE_029 | metagenome-assembled genome bin SAMEA104315432 (sample SAMEA104315432) | gut metagenome | biome: Monkey gut; feature: monkey-associated habitat; material: faeces | place: China | collected 2013 | reverse complement strand
CTGCTACAAAGTTAGCTGATTACTGCTATTATGATATGTTCTATGGTTGTACAAAGCTCGAGTCTGCTCCAGAATTGCCTGCTACAACGTTATCTGCAAACTGCTATTATGGTATGTTCAGTGGTTGCACAAATCTCAAGACAGCCCCAGCATTGCCTGCTACAAAGTTAGCTGATTACTGCTATTATGATATGTTCTATGGTTGTACAAAGCTCGAGTCTGCTCCAGAATTGCCTGCTACGACATTAGCAAGAAGCTGCTACGAAAGCATGTTCCAGAATTGTAAAAGTCTCACGTCTGCCCCAGAATTGCCTGCTACAACCTTAAAGGCTGAGTGCTATTCTTACATGTTCAGTGGTTGTACAAGTCTCGAGTCTGCTCCAAAAATGTCTGCTGAAAGATTAGCACAGGATTGCTGTGAATATATGTTCAGTGGTTGTACAAGTCTCACGTCTGCCCCAGAATTGTCTGCTACAGAATTAGCGTATGGCTGCTATGCTGGCATGTTCCAGAAGTGTACAAGTCTCACGTCTGCTCCAAAATTGCCTGCTACAAAATTAGAAGATCAATGCTACGTTTATATGTTCGCCGGTTGCTCAAACTTATCAACCGTCACCATGTTAGCATTAGGATCAGAAATTACTTCAAATTCGGCTCGTGTTGAGGGTTGGCTTTATAAAGCAGGAACCGAAACAACATCTCGCACACTCAAAATACAAGATAAGGCGGCTTATGAGGCACTGAAAGCAAATATCAATTATCTCCCTGCCCAATGGCAGAAAGGCTATGAAGGCACTACCGTGCTTAACGCATCTAACAACCCTATAGAATAGAAAATCTAAAAAAAACAAATATTTAAATCCGAAAATAACATGAGACATCAACTTATTACATGGACTGCTGCAACACTCTGCTTGACAGCCTGTACCAATGAAGACAGTATCAGCCACGACTTCCTGGCAGACACTCCCATCAAGCTCAACGTAAGTGTGAACGAGCCTACAACACGTGCGGGATATTCTGACGCTGACAAGCCTACAGGGTTTGTACTTGGGGTCATACATGACAACCATAATCCAACAGACAAATACAATTATACGGTTTGGGCTGAAGGGAAAGATAAAAATTGGAAAACCTATGACCTCACACCGTACAGGAACGATGGAACAAAGAAGGATGTTACCATGCTTTGGGCTAACATGAACGACGAAGTAACAGTTTTAGCCCTATCAGATTTGGAAAATTTGGGAAATGCAATCACCAAACATCCTACAGACCAAACTACACCGGACGCTTTGAAGAAGGCCGACTTTTTGGTAATGCCCCAAACACAGGTAACCCCAGCCAAAGATGGCATCACTGTGGCATTTATGCATACAATGAGCAAAATCAATCTCACCATAGAATTGGGCGATGAATATGAGTTTACAGCGGATGTGGATCAGAAGATTACGGACGTGAAGATTGATGGATCTCTGGTTAAGGCAGAATACAGTATTATATCTTCAACTCCCAATCCTCAGATTATTTTTGATAGCCATTCCGGCGATCCTACCCCTATCTCTCCATACTTCATCGGCACAATACCTTACAGCAAAACAGCCGGAGTCATCACCAAGGCAAAAGCCACTTACGAGGCAATCCTGATTCCTCAAACCATCGCAAGCGGAAAGTTCACTGTCAGCTTCAGGGTGGATGGCAAACTCTATGAGTGGGCATATAATAATGAAGCAGGATTGACGCTGGCTCCTAACACCGCCTATACGCTCAAGCTGATAGCCGGAGACGACAAGGTGCAGCCTGTATCCTTCTCTGTTGCTGAATGGGGCAAAGGAAATGGTGACGGTGAAAACAAGGAAACCGATTAAAGGAAAGAAACCGAATTAAATAGATAATAACAAGATAAACGACAATAATATGAAGACAATGAAGATCATGAAACGATTGATGGGGTGCGCAGCCGCCATTCTGGCGCTGACTGCCTGCTCTGAGTCAGAAGACCTTCTCTCTGCGTTCCACAGCGACCCCAACGCTGTGCGCATCACCGCAGAAGTAGGCAAGACTTCTGCCGATGGATTCACTCGCAGTAATCCACTCGGTGACGCCCAAAAGCAGAAGCAATTCAACGAGAACGACGAGATTAGCGTCACGGCTGACGGTCAGGAGGCTGTCACCTATAAGTTTAACGGATCAGAATGGGTGCCACAAGATAGCAAGTTCTTGAAATGGGAAAGTAATGAGATGAACTTCACCGCCTACTACCCTGCTTCTTATAATGGTGGAACCATCACTCAGCCTACAGAATACACCGATGAGAAATCATTGGCTGACGCCGATTTCATGAGCTACACTGGCAAGCAAAGCAATACCAATGGCAATACACTCACCCTGACCATGCAGCGCAAAATGGCACGTGTGGTAGTACAGATTGATGGCTTCAACGACCAATATGCCGGTGCCACAGTCAATAACATCAATAGCCTCAGCATCTGTGGTGTGAAAGCGTATAAGCACGAAGATGGCAAATTCTATGCCCTTATCGATCCAAATTATACCCCAAGCCCCCCGTCCCCTTCCTCACTCTTGAAGTAGCAGAAGGAGAAAGCAAAACAACAGAAACGCTCACCACCACCCCTGCCACTTTCGAAGCCGGAAAGAGCTACACTTACCAACTCACCGTAGGTAAAAACAAAGTATCCGTCACCGGCATTACCGTGGCAGATTGGACCAAGGGGGAAATTTCTGGTGGTAAAGCAATTTATACCCCATACGTCACCTTTAGGGCAGAAAAAGCACAGATATTCAAGATGGAAGCCATAAATGGTTACGAAATCTCTAATCTTGAGTATTCTGTGAATGGTGGTAATTGGACACCTGTTGTGGCATACAAAGATGTCGAATTCGGTGGTGACAAAGGCACTCTCCGCTTGCGTGGTAAAAATCATAGTGGTACATCATCAGAAACCGGTATTGAGCGCTCTTTCATCACCTTTACCAAGGAAAATGTGCCTGTAGCTTGCACAGGCGATATCCGTACGCTGCTGGACTGGGAAAAGTATAAAACAGTAAATACCGAGAATGCCCGCTTCTTTGGCTTGTTTAAGGATTGCAAAGCATTGACCTCAGCCCCAGAATTGCCAGCTACAAAGTTAGCAAGCAATTGCTATTCTAATATGTTCAGGGGTTGTACAAATCTCAAGACTGCCCCTGCATTGCCTGCTACAACGTTAGCGCAATTCTGCTATCAAAGCATGTTCGATGGTTGTACAAATCTCAAGACTGCCCCTGCATTGCCTGCAGAAACGTTAGTTGACTACTGCTATCAATGCATGTTCTGTGAGTGCACTAACTTGACATCTGTCACTATGTTGACATCAGGAGAGCAAATCTATCAAAGTACTAGTTGCTTCGATGATTGGTTGTTTAAGGCAGGAACAGCAGAAGGAATAACTCGCACTCTCAAAGTAAAAGATGCGGATGCCTATAATGCGTTGGTAGATAATAGTCCTCTCCATAACTGGGAGAAAGGCACTGAAGGTACTACCGTGCTGGATGAAAACGGAAACGAAATAAAATAGAATAGAATAGAAATATTGAGGGTCTATATGCCACGATGAACGGGTGGCGTATAGACCCTTCATCGTGTCCTGGTGCCTGTTGGATGGATGATATTACTTAAAAAACGTCTTCTTAATCGAAAAATATGGCACAAAAGCGTTTCTTAATAGAAAGAAATGGCTATCTTTGCAGAAAAACAAACGTTTAATTGAAAAATATGGCACATTTTCTCGCCATGGCAGAATCAAAGCGAGCTTTATTCTGCTCATTTGGCTTAACGAAAACGTTCCATTTCATGGCACATTTTCTCGCCATGGCAGAGTTTAAGTGAACTTAACTCTACTCATCTGGCTTAACGAAAACGTTCCATTTCATGGCACATTTTCTCGCCATGGCAGAGTTTAAGTGAACTTAACTCTGCTCATTTGGCTTAACGAAAACGTTCGGCATACTGCTTGGCTTGCATCTGCCCTTCGGCAGCATCCACGCCACCGTTGTTGCTCAGTTTCAGCTCCAGTACATAGATGAAGTTGGTGGTTGAAACTATAATATGGTAGAGACCGAAAATGCCAGATTCCTTTTTGTGTGAATCAGGGATGCTTAGAGTAAACTTTTTATTGCTATTCCTGTAAGAATTGCTATAGTGAAGCTAGAAAAAGTGCCTATCAAAACATACTCTGTTGTGCGAATTTCCTTGGCTTTGTTTAATTCACCAAAACGGAAAACAGACTTTGCAGCCAGCAAGAAGCCGACTCCTTCGAAACTGCCAACAAGGACGAATGTCAGAATCATGATTCTTTCAATATAACCTATCCATTGTCCGGCATTAGGCAAACTCTGGGCGTTAGAAGATACAGGTGTCCATTTGTTAAGAAACAACCCCAATAAGATAGAAGATGGTCTTAACATTAATATATATGCGACGACGGTCAACCAAACATTTGCAGAACAATGGTCCTCAATATATGAAAGAATGGTACCATCTCCGTACAAAACAAACCATAATAATCCAATTATTATAATGTGTAAAAACTGATCTGCAAGAAATGTAGAAAGAGAATCCTGATAGTACCTACATTTAATTAAGTCTATTATAAAATGGCTGGCAAAAATGACCAAAGGTACAAGCCAGCATAACCAATCAGCCACCAACATATATGCCACACATGCATGTATGGTACTATGAAGTAACAGATAACCAACCCCCTTAATACCAGGTTTGCGCTTCCCATTATTGATACTATCTGTTTGAAGTATAAAATCAGAACATAGATGGGCGCAGAGTAACTTTATAAAAATGACGATTGATTCCATGTTACTGCTTATTGTATTTTGAAATTAACGATTTGAAATATTCCACATAGTCAAGGATTAGCTGACCCTTAGCTGAACTCCAGTGATAATTAAAGTTTTGTCTTGTCATGCCCAAATCCTCAGCAAGGTCTTTCTGAAGTTTAGGAAAGAGTATTGCCTGATAGACTACTTTTGCCTGTTTAGCAGTCCATGACGTAATTACGTCATCAGCAAAACGAGTGACCAGCTCCATGTCTTTATCAAAATCAGGCCATGTAGTCGATATACTCAATCTTTTTTTTCCGATGTTGTCAAACGAACGGCCAGATAATCTGAAAGCCTCTCCATCGCTAGTTACAATATTGTCGCTTTCAAAAGAAATGTCACCAATACCAATGGATAATCTAGCATCCCAAAACTGCTGTTTGCCTGGAGTCATTGCTTTAAGTTTTGCTCTTAACGCAATAGCTACAGCCAAGGCATAGTCTGGTTTATCAACAACTATTTGAAAACTATCACCTCGATACATTTCCAGATTGCAGAGAGTTAGAGGCAGAAAATCTGCAACGCATACATTCAATGCATCCAATACCGTTTGCCTCCATTTTGCAGCAATATTTGTGGAGTTTACTAGATCTCCTGTAATCACGCTTTTTATCATAAACTTGAATAATTTGATTAATTCTTCTGCAAAGATAATGCAAACGAGCGCAATGAAAACTTGTTTTCAAATTGCCGAGTGCAGCTTATCTTCTGCAAAGATAATTTTTTCTTTTGAAAAATCAAAGATATTACCTTGATTTCGCGTAATCAAGCTATTTTATTTGATTTCTCCCATTTTTTATTAAGGAAAAGATGGTGATGAGACAAAAAGCATCAAGTACGCAGATGGCGGTAAATCCGGCATCAGCTCATCAAGGGCACTAATCTGCCCTATCGCCTTCAGCAGCAAAAGAAATGTGCCCAGCGAAACATTGCCGGATGTACCATTCTCAAACTTATGAATGGTTGTGATTGTAATACCCGATTGTTCAGATACATTTTCAGATAATCTCATTGATCATGAAGATTTTCTGTTTTTTGCATGCTTTTTAACCTTAGAGTAATTTAAAATTCCTAAAAGCATTCAAGGATGGGGACGTGTTGGGCAATGGTACATCGGGGTGGCATGCTAAGTATGGCAGGTGGGGTGGGCATGCTTCTCGCGTACGCACACGTGTATATGCGCACATGCGCAATTTGCGAAATTTCGACCACACGACCACAGTTCTTTATAACATGTTGTGCGATAACGTTTTGTTGTGGTCGAAAGGTGTTTTCATCGACCACCCATCGACCACCGACCGACCACCGAATGTGGTGGTCATGCATTTGTCACGTCAAAAGGTTTGTTTATCCCAACATTATTCACTACCTTTGCAACTGCGTTTCTTAGTTACTCACGTTCGGAAATGAAAATAAAAGCGTGCTTTTATTTTGCATTTCTCTCACTTAATCGTACCTTTGCACTTGCAATCAACATAGAATCGGAATATCGACGCTAACAATTCATAAAAACAAAAATATATGAAGTCAACAACAATTCTTAGTGCCTGTTGCACCGTAATGATGCTGGCAGGCAACATGGGCGCTGAAAAGGCTTTTGCTCAACAGCCAACCAAGGTGCATGGCTATGCCAAAGAGAACATGAACACGGCAGTGAAGCCCGGTGACAACTTTGTGGAATATGCCACTGGTGCCTGGCTGAAAAACCATCCGTTGCGCGACGACCAAGTGACCAACGGTGCCTTCATGGACCTCTACGAGCAGAACCAGAAGCAGATTCAGGAGCTCATCTTGCAGTTTTCTACCACACCACAGCAGAAAGGTTCGTTGGGTCAGAAGATAGGAACGCTCTACAATCAGATGATGGATTCGGTGCGCCGCAATAAGGAAGGCTTCCAACCCATCGTGAAAAACCTGGAGAGAATCCGTGCCATCAAGGACCGTAAGGAATATCAGCGCGTGACAGCCGAACTGGATCGTCGTGGTGAATCGACCATGATGTATGGCATCGGTGTGTCAGCCGACCAACGTCAAGCCGACCGCAATATCGTGGGCATAGGTCAGGGAGGACTCGGTCTGGGCACTCGCGACTACTATCTGAACGATGATGCTCAGACGCAGGCTGTGCGCAAAGCCTATATGGACTATAATACTAAGTTGTTCACACTCGTGGGTTATGACGAGGCAACGGCCAAGCAGAAAGCTGATGCGGTATATGCCATAGAGAAGCGCATTGCTGAGAAGAGCTATTCCAGAGTGCAGCTGCGCGACATCAATGCCAACTATCATAAGATGTCGTTTGACGAACTCTGCGAGCAGTTCCCTGGTATCGACTGGACCACCGTATTCTGGGTATCAGGATTCCCAGCCTTCGACAGCGTGGATATGGGTCAGCCCGAACCCCTTCACGAGGTAGAGAAAGTATTGGCAGAGACATCGATCGACGATCTGAAGAGCTATGCCGAACTGCGCATCATCAGCGGTTCTGCCTCTTATATGAGCGATGACTTCCGCAAGGCTGCCTTTGCATTCTCAAGTGTGTTGAGCGGTCAGCAGCAGGACGATCCCCTTTGGAAGCGTGCCACCAATCTGGTGAATGGAGTGATGGGCAATGCCATTGGTAAGATGTACTGCGAGAAATACTTCCCCGAATCCAGCAAGAAGCGTGTGCTCGAACTGGTGCGCAATCTGCAAGTGGCACTCGGTCAGCGCATCAACGAAGCCACATGGATGAGTGCTGAGACCAAGGCTGAGGCTCAGGACAAACTGTCTAACTTCATTGTGAAGATAGGTTATCCCGACAAATGGAAAGACTATAGCAAGTTGGACATCTGCGATTCACTCTCACTCTGCGAGAACCTTGCCAACATTTCTGAGTTCTTCACGATAGACGAACTGCAGCGTAAAGTGAACAAACCCGTTGACAAGACCGAGTGGCTGATGACCCCACAGACCATCAATGCCTACTACAATCCTACCACCAACGAGATTTGTTTCCCTGCCGGTATCCTTCAGGCTCCCTTCTTTGATCCTACTGCCGACGATGCCATCAACTACGGTGCCATCGGTGTGGTTATCGGTCATGAGATGAGTCACGGTTTCGACGATCAGGGATGCCAGTTTGACAAGACCGGTAACCAGCGCAACTGGTGGACTGCTGCCGATAAGGCTAACTTCGATAAGCGTACCGCAGTGCTCGTAGATCACTTCTCTACCATCGAGGTGGTGAACGGCAAGAAGGTGAACGGCAAGATGACTCTTGGTGAGAACATCGGCGACAACGGTGGTTTGAACATCGCGCTGCGTGCTTTCCATAACGCGCAGAAGGAGGGTCATGTGATTTCGTCAGACCAGAAAGACTTCACTGCCGATCAGCTCTTCTTCCTCGGTTATGCTCGCATCTGGGCAAGCAACAACCGTGAGCAGTATATGGATATGCTCCTGACACAGGATGTTCACTCGCCCAATATGGCTCGCGTGAACGGTGCACTGCCCCATATCGATGCTTGGTATCAGGCTTTCGGTGTGAAGAAGGGCAATCGCCTCTTCCTTCCTAAGAAGAAGCGTGCACAGGTGTGGTAACATCGCTGTTGCCCCTGTGGAGCGTCAGATATCATGGGTGTAAACCTTGCATAGCGCTGTTGCGCATGTTGGGTTTACACCCTTTCTGTATCGTGTAGCGGTGGTGTGAACGGCAGGTGGCTGAGCAAACTCATTGAATTTGGTTTTGTATGTCACACGGATATCGCGGAAACACGGATCTTTTTGTAGCCTAAAGGCTAGAAATCTTTGGAGGAAATCTTTATGTAAAATCTAAGGACCTAAACGGTCCAGAAATCTATTTATGATTGCTATCTCCTTTAAATATTTCTTGCGAAGCAACATCTCATAAAAAATTTCCTCCAAAGATTTCTAGCGTAGCTACTAACCCCCACCGGACTACACACGGAAAAGATGTTGGTTAAAGATTATTTTTATGATTTTAGTTAAGATCGAGCCGTAGGCGATCCCCATTAAAATTCTTCCCAGAAGCGAGGTACTCGAGCGCATTTTGGTCAAAGATTTTAGTTTAAGATTTTGTTTGGGAATGCCCTTGCTTTTACTTTTGTCCTTACAGGACGTGGCTGGGGATGTACATTATGTCCGCAGGGCGGTGCCCTGGGCTATGGAAACCATTGGGCTTTCAGCCCGTTGTTGCTTGTGTATTTACTCTGTCTTCGCTGTTATAGAATATCTGTGTGACCTTTCATGGTTGGGTAGGAAGATAGTAACTCACGTTCGGAAAATCAAAAGAAAAGGTATTTTCTTTTGTTTTTCGCTCACTTAATCGTAACTTTGAGGCTTGACGCCTCCAAGTTACTCACGCTCGGGAATACAAAAGAAAAACGAGTTTTCCTTTTGTATTCCGCTCACTTAATCGTACCTTTGAGGCTTGAGCCTCCAAGTTACTCACGCTCGGGAATACAAAAGAAAAACGGGTTTTCCTTTTGTATTCCGCTCACTTAATCGTAACTTTGAAGCTACGCTTCCAAGTTAGGCTGCACCTCGGGAATACAAAAGAAAAACGAGTTTTCCTTTTGTATTCCGCTCGGTTTGCACTAACTTTGTACCCTAAATACGAAAAAGATGAAGAAACTTTATATTGAAACCTACGGATGTCAGATGAATGTAGCTGATTCGGAGGTAGTGGCCAGCGTGATGCAAATGGCTGGATACGAACACACTGAAAACCTCGATGAGGCTGATGCAGTGTTTCTGAACACCTGTTCGATACGCGATAATGCCGAACAGAAAATATATCACCGACTCGATGCACTCGATGCCATCAAGCGCAAACGACCACTGATCATCGGCGTGATAGGGTGTATGGCAGAACGCGTGAAGGACGATTTGATAGAAAACCACCATTGCGATCTCGTGGCAGGACCAGACGCTTACCTCACACTGCCCGACCTCATAGCACAAGCGGAAAACGGACATAAAGCCATCAACATAGAACTATCTACCACAGAGACCTATCGCGACATCGTGCCACAACGACTGCATGGCGCACATATCGGAGGATTTGTCAGCATCATGAGAGGATGCAACAACTTCTGCCACTATTGCATCGTGCCCTATACACGTGGACGCGAACGGTCACGCGACGTGGAAAGCATACTCCGCGAAGTGAGAGACCTACACGACAGAGGATTCAAAGAGGTGACTCTGCTGGGACAAAACGTCAATAGCTACGGACTTTCGCCATCAGGAAAACGCGAGCCAGGCAGCACATCGTTCGCACAGTTGCTCCATCTCGTAGCGCAGGAGGTGCCCGATATGCGCGTGCGCTTCACCACATCCAATCCGGAAGATATGACAGAGGATATTCTCCATGCCATAGCCGAAGAGCCCAATCTCTGTAAACACATCCACTTCCCGGCACAAAGCGGTAGCAACAAGATACTGAAACTGATGAACCGCAAATACACCCGTGAGCAGTATTTAGAGCGCGTGGAAGCCATACGCCGCATCATTCCCGGTTGCGGACTGACCACAGACATCTTCGTGGGCTACCACGACGAGACTCCCGAAGACCATGAGGAAACGCTCTCGCTCGTGCGTGAATGTCAGTTTGACTCCGCCTTCATGTTCAAATACAGTGAACGCCCAGGCACCTATGCTGCCAAACACCTGCCCGACAATGTGCCGGAAGAGGTGAAGATAGAACGACTGAACGAACTGATTCGCCTGCAAACAGAGGTCAGCGCCGCACAAAACCGCAAAGACGAGGGCAAGGAGTTTGATGTGTTGATAGAGTCATTCAGTAAGCGCTCGCGCGAACAACTCATGGGACGCACCGAACAAAACAAGGCGGTGGTGATGGATAAGAAAGGACATCACATCGGCGAAACCGTACGCGTGCGCATCACAGGAAGTACCAGTGCAACATTATTCGGCGAGATACTATGAGAGAATTTATCAATGTGTTGAGGCGCTTCGTGCCTCCCTATAAGAAGTATCTGGTGTTGTCGGTGGTGTTCAACATCCTCTCGGCAGTACTCAACATCTTCTCGTTTGCCGCACTCATACCTATCCTGCAAATCATATTCAAGACCGGCGACGGTAAGGCTGCCACCGGTTGGATGGCATGGGACTGGGGCAATGCGCAAGAAGTATTGATGAACAATCTCAACTACTACGTCAACACCCTATTGGCAGAACATGGACAGACTACCACACTGCTCTTCATCGGACTGTTTTTAGCATTTACCACCATGCTCAAAACGGGCGCCTACTTCCTCTCATCGGCTACCATCGTGCCCATCCGCACGGGTGTGGTGCGCGATATTCGCAACCAGCTCTATCGGAAAATCACAGCACTGCCCCTCGGATTCTTCAGCGAGGAACGCAAAGGCGATATCATTGCCCGCATGAGTGGCGACGTGCAAGAGATAGAATCGAGCATCATGTCGAGTCTTGACATGCTTTTCAAAAACCCCGTACTCATCGTGGCATACTTCACTACACTCGTCTTTATATCATGGCAACTCACCGTGTTTACCCTCGTCATCGTGCCCGTTATGGGATGGTTCATGGGATTTGTGGGTCGTAAACTCAAAGCCAAATCGATCAAGGCACAGTCGCTATGGAGCGACACGATGAGCGTGGTAGAGGAAACACTCGGCGGTCTGCGCATCATCAAAGCATTCTGTGCCGAGGAAAAGATGCGACAGAAGTTTGACCGCATCAATACAGGCTACCGCAATGATATCATGCACGTGAACATTCGACAACAACTGGCACACCCTATGAGCGAGTTTCTGGGCACTGTGATGATCGTCATCGTGTTGTGGTTTGGCGGTGTATTGGTGCTCAACTACCATGCCCTGTCAGGTCCGACATTCATCTACTACATGGTCATCCTCTACTCCATCATCAATCCGCTGAAGGAGTTTTCAAAGGCTGGCTATAACATTCCGAAGGGATTGGCATCGATGGAACGTGTGGATAAGATACTCATGGCTGACGACAGCATCAAGGAGTCAGACCATCCGCAGCATATCCAGCAGTTTGAACATCAGATTGAACTGCGCGATGTGTCGTTCCGTTATGGCGACCAGTGGGTGTTGCGACATATCAACCTCACCATTCCAAAGGGAAAAACCATTGCCTTGGTGGGACAGAGCGGTAGCGGTAAATCGACACTGGTCGATCTCATTCCCCGCTATTACGATGTGCAAGAGGGTGAAGTGCTTATCGATGGCATCAATGTGAAAGACCTCGGCATACAGGATTTGCGACAGTTGATCGGTAATGTAAACCAAGAGGCGATACTCTTCAACGACTCGTTCCGCAACAATATCGCCTTCGGTGTGGAGACTGCCACCGATGAACAGGTGGCGGAAGCCGCACGCATAGCCAACGCCTACGACTTCATCATGCAGAGTGAACAACAGTTTGATACCAATATCGGAGACCGCGGCGGACGCCTGTCGGGCGGTCAGCGTCAGCGTGTCAGCATAGCACGTGCGATATTGAAAAATCCTCCAATACTCATACTCGACGAAGCCACATCGGCACTCGATACCGAGAGTGAGCGCTTGGTACAGGATGCACTGGAGCGACTGATGAAGCAGCGCACCACCATAGCCATTGCCCACCGACTCAGCACTATACGCAATGCCGACGAGATATGTGTGCTCCATGAGGGACATATCGTAGAGCGTGGCACCCACGAGTCACTCCTGGCGATGGATGGATTCTATAAACGACTCAACGATATGCAGAACTTAGGATAAGCCACTGTGGTGGCATCCGACAGGAAAACAACATCAACACGATCAACAAACAAGGGTAACAACGATGAAAGGTATCATAGGAAGATTCCAACTCATGCTGGGCGACTATATCAAGATGATAGGCATCTTTATAGCCGCGAAGGTCTGTTTCATGCTCGCACTGCGCAGCAACCATCCGTTTGAAGGGGCTGACGTCTGGCAAGTGGTGAAGCACGGACTGTCGCTCGACCTCTCTACGGCACTCTATCTGACGATTGTGCCCTTCTTGGTGATGGCGGTATCGGTGTGGTGGAAGCGCATGGAGGTGTTGCGCAAAGTTCTCAACGGCTATTATGCCGTAGTGGCTTTCATCCTCGCCTTGGCATTTGTGGCAGATACGAGCCTTTATCCGTTCTGGGGATTCAAGCTCGATGCCTCCTGTTTACAGTTTCTTTCCACTCCAGGCGACGCTTTTGCCAGTGTCAGCATAGGTTATATCGTGTGGAGAGTGGTGATCATAGCAGTGGTGACAACGGTGATTGCCGTGCTGATGATGCGTCGCAGATGGCATTTCAAAGTGACTTGCCGCCGCTGGATAGCCATGCTGCTGATGGTGGCAACGGTGCCCTTGATGGTCATCGGTATTCGTGGCGGTTTGGATGAATCGACCACCAATATCGGACAGGTGTATTTCTCGCAGAACCAATTCCTCAATCACGCAGCGGTCAACCCAGTGTTTAGTTTTCTGGCATCGATGGAAAGAACTGCCAGCGACCAGACAGACTACCACTATATGGATGATGAAACATGTGAGAAACTGACTGCACAACTCTTTCCCACAACGAGTACAGGCACTGATTCGCTACTCACCACGCAGCGTCCTGACATCATCGTCATCTTGCTGGAAAGTGCGGGAGGCGAGTTTACTGATATCGGTGGACGTACCGACATCATGCCGTATCTCTGCCGACTGACGCGCGAAGGCATCTATTTCGACAACTGTTACGCCAATTCGTGGCGCACCGACAGAGGAACGCTATGCACATGGAGCGGCTATCCATCGTTTCCTACCACCTCTGTGATGAAGATGCCGGCTAAGTCGAGAAGCCTCCCCAACATGGCAGCAACGCTTGCCCGACAGGGTTACAACACCCACTATCTATACGGTGGCGACATCAATTTCACGAATATGAGAAGTTATCTCGTGGGCGGAGGATTCAGTCAACTGACGTGGAAAGCTGACTATAGCCAGGAAGAACAACAGTCGGCGGAGTGGGGCGTACGCGATGATATCACGTTTGAAACGTTGAGGCAACTGACAGATACCATGGCGAGACCCTATCTCATCGGGTATAGCACCCTCAGCAGTCATGAGCCATGGGATGTGCCTGTGCATCATTTCGATGATAAAGTGCTCAATGCGTTCTATTATCTCGACCAGTGTATCGGTAAATTCATAGCCCAGTTGAAGCAATCGCCACGGTGGAAGAATACCTTGGTGGTGATGCTGCCCGACCACGGCATCAACTATAAAGACATTGACGAAACGCATCAGGTGAGAAACCACATACCCATGCTGTGGGTGGGAGGCGCAGTCAAAACTCCTAAGCGCATCAGTAAGCTATGCAATCAGACAGACTTGGCTGCCACACTGTTGGCACAGTTGGGCATCGACCATGCAGACTTTGGCTTCAGCCGCGATGTGCTGAGCCACTCCTATAACTATCCCTTTGCCTACCATACCTATAATAATGGATTCTCACTGGTGGATTCTACGGGATATGTGGTCTATGATCTGAACTCAGAAAAGGTGATTGCCGGAAATTCAACGGATAAGCAACGTCTCGTCAAGATGGGTAAGGCGCTGTTGCAAAAAACATCGGCGGACCTGAAGAAACGATAAACGAAAGGACTGAAAATGAAACAACTGAAATACATAGCACCGTTGGTGGCGGTGGCATACAATATGATATTGGCATACGCTGTCTATATGTTGGCGCGTGTGGCATACTTGCTCGACAACTGGACACACTTTGCTGAGAACATGACATTCAGCCATTTTCTCAGTCTGTGCAGGGGCGGACTGGTGTTCGACACCGCTGCACTCTTGGTGACCAACGGCTTGTGGATGGTGCTCATGCTATTGCCGCTATGGTTGAAGGAACGCTTCTGGTATCACCGCATGTGTCGCATCTTGTTTGTAACCATCAACGGTTTGGCTCTGGTGGTCAATCTGTGTGATGCTGCCTACTTCCCCTTTACCATGCGACGCACTACCACAACGGTGTTTAGCGAGTTTCAGAACGAAGGAAACCTCGGTAGCATCGTCATGAAAGAACTGCTCCACCACTGGTATTTCGTGGTGCTCGCAGTGGTTGTTATCTATGGATTGTGGCGCTTATACCGTTCGCCACGAATGGAAGCCAAGTCGCTGTCGCCCTGGCGCTACGCAGTGGCAATGGTGTTGTCGCTGGCGGTAGTCACTCCATTGGCTATCGGTGGCATACGTGGAGGATTCACAAAGGCAGTGCGTCCCATTACGGTGAGCAATGCCAATCAATATGCTGAGCGGCCCAGCGAGGCGGCACTGGTGCTCAATACGCCGTTCTCACTCTATCGCACGATAGGTAAATCGGTGTTTGTGGTGCCCACCTATTATCATAACGAGGCAACCATGGCAGCTATCTATACACCGGTGCATGCTGCTGCAGAAGGTCCGATGAAGAAGAAAAACGTGGTGGTACTCATCGTGGAGAGCTTCGGCAGGGAGTATATCGGTGCGCTCAACCGCGATTTGGAACAGGGAACATACAAGGGATATACGCCCTGTGTGGATTCATTGATAGGTCGGAGCGTCACGTTTAAATACAGTTTCTGCAACGGCAGAAAGAGCATTGACGGCATGCCCAGCGTACTTTCCAGTATTCCAATGTTTGTAGAACCATTCTTCCTCACACCATCAGCCATGAACGATGTGGGCGGTTTGGCATCTATGTTGGCAGGGGAAGGCTACCAAACAGCATTCTTCCATGGTGCACAGCGCGGATCTATGGGCTTTCAGGCATTTGCCACGAAGACCGGATTCCAACACTATTACGGCAGAGAAGACTTCAATCAGGACAAACGCTTCGGCGGTGATGAAGATTTCGACGGTACATGGGCTATATGGGATGAACCTTTTATGCAGTATTATGCTACGAAGATGGGAGAAATGAAACAACCGTTCATGACAGCACTGTTTACTGCATCGAGCCATCATCCATTTGTCATTCCCGAAAAATATAAGCAGCGCTTCCCCGAAGAACAGCTCGTCATCCATAAATGTATTCGCTATACGGATATGGCGATAGGCAAATTCTTCCAAACGGCATCGCGCCAACCATGGTTTAAAAACACTATTTTTGTGTTGACGAGCGATCATACCAACCTCAGTAATCATCCCGAATTTCAGTCAGACCTCGGTGGTTTCTGTTCGCCCATCATCATCTATGCCCCCGATGGCAGTTTGACACCGGCGATAGAAGACAAGGTGGCGCAGCAAATAGATATACTGCCAACAGTCATGGGACTGTTGAATTACCCCAAGCCCTACTGTGCCTTTGGCATCGATGTGTTGCAGACAGCAGGCAAAGACACATGGGCGGTGAACTATCTCAACGGCATCTATCAGTATGTCAAATACGGTTATGTGTTGCAGTTTGACGGGCAGAAGACCAAAGCCATCTATCGCTTGGACGACAGACTGATGCAGCGAAATCTGAAAGGTCGTGTTGATGTGGAGCAAAAAATGGTGCGCGAGCTCAAAGCCATCATACAGCAGTACATGGAACGAATGACGCAAAACAGGCTGAAACTCTAAGCAGAAGGAGAAGATGAATAGCGATTGAAAACTATTCAGAAGTGTTTTTTAGGTATCTATTCGCGTCGTCGAATCACCTTGCCATCTACTGTTTCATAAAAACGGTTGAACTTTTCGCGTGTACGCTTCCATCGGTTGTGACTCCAAAGCCATAATTCAGGGCACTTACGAATAGTATCTTCCAACAGTTGGAAATAACGGTCGGTAACGGCATATTCAGGCATTTTGTCTGGTTCGCGCGTCACGAGTTTGAATTCTACTTCATAATATCCACGCTTGACACGGCTCACTTCCATATAAAACACTGCATGGTTCATGCTGCGGGCAATACGCTCTGTGCCGGTAAGTACGGGGGTGTCGTGGTGAAGGAAATTGCACCAGTGGTGGATATTCTGCCACATCGGCACCTGATCGGATATGTAGCCGATCACAACGGGTTGTCCTTCTTTGCGGTATCTCACCATTTCGCGCAGTGTATTATTCATGGCAATACATTTTGCACCGAATCTTTGGCGCATGCGAAGAAACAGTTTATCGAAGTCTTTATTCTCCAATGGATGGTAAATCTGTCCACATTGTGCCTTGGGCGTAACCCACAAAGGCAGTGAAGTAATCCACTCCCAGTTGCAATAGTGACCCAGATAGACTGCACACGACTGTCCGCTTTCCACCACCTCGTTGATGCGTTCAGCGCATTTGAATACCATTCGGCGCTTCATTTCTGCCTCGCTCATGGTCAACAGTTTGATACTTTCCACCATATAATCGCAGAAGAAGTGGTAAAAGCCGCGTTCCACATCTTGGTGTTCCTCGCCGGTCATCTCAGGAAAAGCAGTGACAATATTGGTCCAGACCGTGCGACGACGGTAGCCCACGATACGGTAGAGCACCAGATACAATACGTCTGACAGAACATAAAGTACGCGGAGTGGCAACAGCGAAATGATGTACCACAGGGTAAAGACGATGTAATAGAGGATTTTTTTCATATCTGTGAGGATTTGTCGTCTGCAATTCTTGCCTTCCCCTCATAGGTCAGCAGGTCGTCACGGGTGTATTTATATTGTTTGCTGGCTAATGATGACGTCTCGTCGAAATGGTTGGATTCCACATCAAAGATACCGCACATCAGTTCATAGACTAAGTCGTTGGTGAAATATCTGTTGCAATTGGCTTTGAGTGCCTCTACGCGTTCGGGATGACAAGACAGGTATTCGTCGGAAAGATAAATGAAGAGCGGGATGCGCGTGGCGCCGAATCCAGAGAAATTGGGCGATCGATGGCGGTCGGGAACAGTAGCGTGATCGCTGAAATAGACCATGGCCTGGAGGTTCAGGTGTGTCTTGGCATACTCATAGAACTGCTCTAAAACGCTGTCAGTATAGCGAATGGAGTTTTCAAAGTTTGCTATATTGTCCTGTACTCCACGTTCGCCCCATACGGTACGGTCTGCCGGATAGCGGTTGAGGAAATTGAAATGGCTACCTTTCAGATGCAGCACGAGGAGGTTGTTGACATTGGGATTGAGTTCTTCGAGAAATGCTGTCATGCTTTCATCGTATTGCACCTTTCCCAAATCCTGCTTCGTCCATTTCGCTACATCGGCGGTGTTTGCCACCAAAGTGATAGGCGTATCGTTGGCACCAAGGTGTCCTTGGTTGCTATACCAGTGTACTCTGTATCCTAACCGGTGTGCAATATCGATGATAGAACAGGAGTCGTAGAATTGGCGTCCGTTGTATTGGTTGTATTCGGTAAGGGCTTTTTCCAGCGACTGCACGGTGTGCATAGCGCAACTGTAGGCATTTGGAAACAGAATGGTACGCCTGTTGTCCTCCGCCATGCGGCGCATCCATGGTGTAGTGTCGTGTTCCATGGGTGTAAAGGCACTCATATAGTCACGTGATGCAGACTCTCCAATCACCATCATGATGGTTGACGGACGTTGGAAAGCCTTTCCTAAGGGTTTGACGTGAAGGTCCTTCAACCGTCGTTCCATTTCGCTGACATACCGATGGTCGTTGGCTGCATACTCTCGGATATCTAACCAGAGGCGAACAATGCCGGAGCGGACGAACATGCCGCGGTGGGGTTTGAAGATATACCAAGCGAAAAAGAGGGCAACGGCAACAAGCAGTGCAATCTTCCACGGCGTTTCTGGTACTGTTGTGTTGTGGTTTCCGACGATGAATCCAGCAAGCAGTGCCACGATGGCCATCAGTAGCAGCACCACTTTCCATAAGGGATAGGAACGTGAAAACTCAATGATTTCGTTGGGATGCGAGTCTTGTACGATCTTCATGCCATTGGCATCGATACATGTTCCATAGAGCATATAATAGACCCACAAGGATATACTGATCAACAGGAGCATCCATTCAGCAATGGCGGCAATCACTCCGCCCCCTAAAAGATCGATGGCGGCAAAGAGGCCGAAGAAGTATATGCCACATGAAATCTCACCATAGTTTTCATAGTCGGGTGATATCTTGCGGTTGGTGAGGTGGAATATCAGCGGATAAGTTATTGCCCATACAGCTCCCGACAGTGCAGCAAGTGCAAGAGGCATGTTGGGTTGTGCTCCGACGATGGCGATGGGAAGCCATACCAATATGGCGGCAGCAGCAAAGCGGCGGGTCTGTTGCCCGCGTGCGCTATGGCTCATGCCCTTGTTACATCCATAATAGATGGCGCAACTGGCGGCAAATGTCAGCAATAGTCCGATGGCTATTGTCCAAAATTGTATAGTTACCATAGTACAAAGGTAGTGCAAACCGAGCGAAATACAAAGAAAAACCTCGTTTTTCTTTTATTTCCGAGGTGCCGCCTACCTTGGGGCTGTCAAGCCCAAAGGTAGTGCAAACCGAGCGAAATACAAAGAAAAAGCTCGTTTTCCTTTTATTTCCGAGGTGCCGCCTACCTAAGGTGCTTTGCATCAAAGGTAGTGCAAACCGAGCGAAATACAAAGAAAAAGCTCGTTTTTCTTTTATTTCCGAGGTGCCGCCTACCTAAGCGCTGTGGTCGTAGGGGAGTGATGGCGAGACAATACAGCCTTTATTTTCCTTTCAAGCGACACATGATGTAGGGCACTGCCAACCGTGCAACAAACTTGATGCGCTGTGGGAAAGGAATGGTTTCGCATACCACTTTGATGTTGTCGAACAGTCCTGACGATCGCTTACTGTTAGACACACCGGTGGTGTCGAAGATGGCTATCGGCGTATTGATATATTGGAAGCGCGCCCCCTGTTGATACTGTTGGATGAAAAACTTATAGTCTGCTGACAGTCTGTGGTGTATGTCGAATGGAATATCGACAAGACATTGTCGTCTGACAAACACACATTGATGGCAAAAGAGCATGCGGTGGTAGAGGCGGTAGTGCGCTGGTGCAGTCTTGACATGGTTGTCTTTAACCACATCACCATAGACAATGTCTGCTGCATCCCATTTGTGGGAGAAAACTTGATGGAGCACATCATCTGTAGCAAAGGTGTCGCCGGCATTCATGAATATCACCCATTGTCCCGAACACCTGCTCACGCCTTTGTTCATGGCGTCGTAGATTCCCTTATCGGGTTCGCTACTCCATTGTGTCACCGTTCTCTGGTCAGCATAGTGCTGTATGATGGCTAAGCTATTGTCGGTAGATTTACCGTCAACCACGATAGTTTCTTTGTTGCCGTATTGTTGTTTTTGTATGCTGTCGAGGGTTTTTTCCAGCATAGCTCCAGCATTGTATGTAACGGTGATAATACTTACCTTTGGAATATTAAGTTCTGTCATGCGTGTTATTTTCGTACAAAGGTAGTGCAAACCGAGAGGAATACAAAGAAAAACCCCGTTTTTCTTTTATTCCCGAGGTGCCGCCTACCTAAGAAATAGGATTTCAAAGGTAGTGCAAACCGAGAGGAAAACAAAGAAAAACCCCGTTTTTCTTTTATTCCCGAGGTGCCGCCTACCTAAGAAATTGCAATTTGTCTGCTCGGGAATGCAAAAGAAAAACGAGTTCTCCTTTTGCATTCCGCTCACTTAATCGTACCTTTGAGGCTACGCCTCCAAAGTACTCACGCTCGGGAATGCAAAAGAAAAACGAGTTTTCCTTTTGCATTCCGCTCACTTAATCGTACCTTTGCAAAAAGAAGGCGGAAGAGTCATATAAAAACTATTCGACATCAGAAACAGGCACATGAACGATAAACTCATCATAGGATTGGATGCTAAACGCATCGTGAGAAACGGAACAGGACTGGGTAGCTATGGGCGGACGCTCGTCAACGACCTGGCGGAACGTCCATTGCAACTACGCCTTTATGCTCCTGACGCAGGACGCGACGACCTCCGGCAACAGGTGATGGACCATGACAATGTGCAACTCTGCTTGCCCAAACGACCGTTGCCATTGGTGGGAAAGGCATTGTGGCGCAGCCGTGGCATGGTGGCTGACCTGCAACGTGACGGTGTACAGCTGTTTCACGGTCTGTCGGGTGAACTGCCCATCGGTATTCGTCGCCGTGGTATTCCTACTGTCGTCACCATCCACGACCTGATCTTTATGCGCCATCCAGAGTTCTATCACTGGGCTGATGTGCAGATTTATAAGTGGAAATTCCGTCAGACAATCCGTGAAGCCGACCATATTATTGCCATTAGCGAATGTACAAAGCGCGATATTATGGAGCTTGGAGACGTGGATGAGCGGCGCATCTCACTCATATATCAGAGTGCTGCCCATCGTTTTGCAGCCGAAGTCACAGCCGACGAGCGTCAGCGGGTGTGCCAGAAGTACGGCCTGCCGAAGCGCTTCATACTGAATGTAGGATCGATAGAAGCACGAAAAAACATGTTGTTGGCGGTCAAGGCGCTGCCTCACCTACCCGAAGACGTGGGACTTGTGATGGTGGGACGCCACACACCATATACCGATACCATTGTCAAGTATGCTGAAACGCACCAACTGACCCATCGCCTGCATATCCTGCATGGTGTTCCCGATGAAGATTTGCCTGCCCTCTATGCTGTTGCTGAGGCTTTTGTATATCCGTCAGTATATGAGGGTTTCGGTATTCCTATCATCGAAGCCATCCGTCAGGGACTGCCTGTGGTGGCATGTTCCGGATCGTGTTTGGAGGAAGCCGGAGGTCCAGACTGCCGTTATGTGGCGCCCGGCGATGTGCAGGGCATGGCAGATGCACTCCGAAAGTCGCTTGTGGGCGATGCAGAACGCGATGCGCGGATCATAGGCAGTCAGCAGTATATACGTCGTTTCGAGGGTAATACGGTGGCGAGTCAGGTTTATGACCTCTATCAAGAACTGTTGCGGAAACGCCCCTAAATGTTTCTTCCGGCGGTTCTCCCTTGTCTTTTAGTGTTCTGACCGCCCCTTTGTGGCATTTTTACCACGGTGTAATAAAACAAAAAGACATCCCATCAGCGTCTGCTGAGGGATGTCTTATTTGTTGGTAAGCTAGGAACAGACGTTCCGTTTGCTTATCTTTGCATTTGCCAAAGTTGTTCCAATTGCTTCACGGTATATGGCGGTTGGCTGCATCTTGCCGCTTGGAAAGTATCGCCATCGTCCTCTCTAATGATGAGTTTGTCGCCTTCGAGTTTGACCACTTCGAATTGTTCAACCTCGTTGTCGTCGATTTCCCGTACCAGAAGTTTCCGTGTTGCCGGTTGATACTCATATTCGAACTTATCCACATCGATGGTTTGTTCTACCTCAATATCATATCCCGTACCATCGGAACAGAACACCACATAGTTTGTTTCGTCCCATGTTGTAAACCCAGGCAATACTTGCCATGTTCCTAAAAGAGCTTTGGAACCAGTGACGGGATGGATTTCAGGATAGTCATCATCGTCGCCACAAGAGACGAAACACAGGCTTGCCATGACCATTGCCAGGCAGAGCGTCATGAAATGGAGTTTCTTCATAGTCTTTATCGTTTATAATGGAACAAATCAATTGAGTAGCCGTTTGGCAAAATAATGTACGGGATACCACACGCTGATAAAGCCTACAGCGAGGACAGTGAAGAACACTACGACGATATCCCACGGGTGGACGCTGACAGGATAGGCATCGACCACAAACGAACCTTCGGTAGATCCTAAGCCTATCAAGCCGAACTGCTGCTGCAACAGGCATAGCAACAGGCCGATAGCAATGCCTATCACGGCACCAATGGCGGAAATCATGCGACCTTCGAAGAGGAAGATACGGATGATTTGGCGGTCGCTGGCACCCAGATTGCGTAGGGTCACCACGTCGTTGCGCTTGTCGATCATCAGCATAGAGAGGCTGCCGATGATGTTGAAACAGGCGATGACGAGGATAAAGGTGAGGAAGATATATGCCATGAGCTTCTCTACTTTCATGATGCGGAAGGTGTCTTCCTGCTGCTCATAGCGGTCGCGCACCACAAAACGGGTGCCTGCCATCTCTTGTATCTTGGCTTTCACACGCTCGAAATTGCTACCGGGTTTCAGTCGGAGTTCCAACGATGTGAGTTCTCCGTCGCGGTCAAAGAGGTGGCGGGTGAACTGTATAGCGGTGATAATATACCGCTTGTCGTACTTGCCTTGCTTGATGCTGAAGAGTACGCCCGGCGAATACAACTCGTCTTCCACGAATCCGTCTTGCAGATTAGCCATGTTGATCTGACCTTCGCGCCGTGGCGCATAGATCTTCAGCGGTTCGCGGTAGGTATAACCGATGCCGAGCTGATAGGCTACGCCCAGTCCCAAGATGCCATAGTTCATATCGGCAGCATGGAGCGCATAGTCGCCATCACCTTCCAAAATCTGGCGGATATGGGTCAGCTTGTCGTAGTTGTCATCCACACCTTTTATCGTCACCATCTGCTGGCGGTCGCCATAGACAGCCAATGCCTGGTCTTCAAGCACATCAGTGGCTACAGCCACCTCGTCCAACTGGCGTATGCGCATCAGCGTAGAATCGTTGCTGGCGGCAGTCTTGCCCTTGGCAGGAGTGATTTTCAACTGTGGGTCGAGCTGCGTGAAAAATGATGCCACCATGTCGTGGAAGCCGTTGAACACGCTCAACGTCACCACTAACGCCATAGACGCCACGGCAACACCTACCACCGAAATGCCGCTGATGACATTGATGGCATTGGTAGATTTCTTGGAGAAAAGGTATCTCCGTGCAATGTAGAATGGGAAATTCACAGTGACACTTATTGCTTAAGCAGCTCGTCGATGCGGTCTATGTAATCGAGTGAATCGTCGATGAAGAATCTTAATTCAGGGATGATGCGCAGTTGATGGCGCACGCGGGTACCCAATTCATAGCGTATCTGTGCGCTGGTCTTGTTGATGTTCTCCATAATTTCCTCTCCACGCTCACTGGGGAAAATGCTCAAATGGGCGGTGCAGATGCTGAGGTCGGGACTCACGCGCACTTGTGTGACGCTGACCATAACACCGTGCATGCTGCGTGTCTGTTGTTGGAATATCACGCTAAGTTCCTTTTGAAGCAGTCGTGCAATTTTGTTTTGTCTTGTTTCTTGCATATATATCTATTGATTCCTTTATTTTTGCAAAGTTACACTTTTCCTATCAAAACATCAAGGAAAACGCACACTTTTTCATCCTATCGCTGTCTGATAACTGGATTGCAACGTGCTTCTACCCTTCATGGACAACAGCAAGTCAGGGTGTGGCAACTATGGTTGGGTAGGGTGGGCAACCGCTTTGTAAATGATATGGAAGGTCTCTGTGACTGCGTGTAAACGACTGTTTGTCAGCTGGAAACGTTATTTCCCGTTTGTAAATTCAATGAATTTGCTGAGTAAACTCAATGAATTTGCTGAGTAAACTCAATGAATTTGCTGACCAAACTCATTGAATTTCCTTTTATACGTGTATGATTTCAGCATGCTGTGGATATGCTCTTGATGTGGTACGGATATTCCTTTGGATAGCAAATCAATTTGTTTTCCTTGGCAAATCAATTTGTTTTCCTTGGCAAATCAATTTGAATTCCTCAGCAAATCAATTTGTTTTCCTTGGCAAATCAATTTGAATTCCTCAGCAAATCAATTTACTTTGCTGAGAAAAGTGATGTTTGTTGCGATGCAAAGTGTTGAACGCAAGATTGATACATGGCGTTTGTGTGATGTCTTGCAAATAGCTGTTCGGATGGCAGATCAGTGAGGTATTGCCTTTTGTCGGCAATCAGCATCTGGAAGGATGACTTTTGCGGGATGAGGCATGATAGGAAATTGCAGCGTCTGATCATGCCCCTGGGCTGTTTATCCCAGTGAGATATTCTCCACCTCAACGGGTTCGTGGAGAAACAGTTGAGCCGACTCTTTGAAGCGATCGGGGTTCTCGGTAGTGAGATAATGCACATGTCCGCCTTTTGTGCAACGCTGTTCCATGTCGGGATGGCGCTCGAAATACTGGCGGAGCGACTCTGCCACATATTCCCCCTGTGATACGATACGCACGCCACGGGGTATGAATTTATTGATTTTAGGCAGCAGCAAAGGGTAGTGGGTGCAACCTAAAATAATGGTGTCAATCTGGGCATCGAGGCGCAACAACTGATCGACACGCTTCTTCACAAAATAGTCGGCACCGGGAGAATCGGCTTCGTTGTATTCTACCAGAGGAACCCAGAAGGGACATGCCACACCCGAAACCTTGATGTCGGGGAAGAATTTGTGGATTTCCAAGTTGTAGCTCTCGCTTTTAATCGTTCCTTCGGTGGCAAAAATACCCACGTGGCGAGTCTTGGTGAGTGTTCCCACCACTTCGGCAGTGGGACGGATGATGCCCAAAACACGGCGGTTAGGATCTATCTGCGGCAGGTCTTTCTGCTGTATGGTGCGCAGGGCTTTGGCTGAAGCGGTGTTGCAACCGAGGATGACCAAATGGCAACCACGCTCGAATAGACTGAGGACAGCCTGGCGGGTAAACTCATATACCACGTCAAACGAACGTGTGCCGTAAGGCGCACGGGCATTGTCGCCCAGATAGAGAAAGTCGTACTGGGGAAGCAACTGGCGGATTCCATGCAGAATGGTTAGTCCGCCATAGCCGCTGTCAAAGATGCCTATGGGGCCTGGATTACTGGGTAACATCGGTAATGACGCTTATCGCAATGCAGTTTTCACAGCCTCGGTCACGTCTTCACCCATCATGGGGTGGGTCCATGCCACAGCCTGTTGGTCCGTATTGATGATAAAGGCAAGGCCACGAGCTATGCCTACACGACCCATGGCTTCGGCAATACGCTTGCGAAGAGGCGCCTCTGCCTTGGCTTTTGCCTGTTCCAAGAGTGCCTGACTCTCTTTCTTGAAGGTGATGTTACGGTCGAGCAACTCTTGAAGTTCGCTTTGGCGCTTCTGCAAAATAGTCAGCGGCATATCGCGCTGCGTATCGAGAAACTCCTCGTACTTCCGGTTGAACTCGTCTTCTGCACGTTTCTGTTCGGCTGCATACTTCTCGTTGAGCTGCATCATACTGGTCTCAACGGTGGCATATTCATTCATGCTGTGGAGCACGGCATCATAACTGAGATAGCCATACTTCAGGGTGTTGCCATCTGTTGCTACATCCTGGGCAGAAACAGTTAAAGGTAAAAAAGCAAAAAGGCAAAAAGGTAAAACCCATTTTACCGCATTTTTTACCATGCTGTCAAATATCATCTTTTTCATAAGTTTCTGTTGTTTTTATCTTTTTACGTTCTTACTTTTTTACCTCACACATTGTTTATTTCAGTCCGAGCTTGGCTTTTACCTGGGCTGTTACATCAGTAGAAAGGGTTGTGCTGATATAGGGCACACCACCCTGAACATCCATGATATAAACATAACCACCTGCCTGTCCGACAGCCTTGATGGCGTCTAGAACCTTCACGTTGATAGCCTGAAGCTTCTCACCCTGTGCTTTGTCGAGGGCCTGACGGTTGTCCTGATAGCTCTGCTGGATCTTCTGATACATCTCCTGAAGCTCTTGCTCACGACGCTGCTTGATGTTCGCTGGAAGGTTGGTCTGCTCCTTTTCGTAAGCTTCTGCCTTCTTCTGAAGCTCATCCTGCATGCTCTTCAGATCTGCCTCGTATTGTTTGGTGAGGGCCTCGATCTCGGTGCGAGCCTTGGTAAACTCAGGCATGGCCTGGATGATTTCCTGTGTGTTGAGGTGACCGAACTTCTGTGCGAATGTTGCCAGAGGGGCAAACACCAACAACATTAAAATAAGTTTTTTCATTGTTTAATTGTTTGTTTAGTTATTATTGTTTCTTTCTGTTTTATTTTGGGGTTAGCGTGTGGAACCCAAACGCGACAGTACATCGTCGGAAATGTCGATGCGTGGAGATCCGTAGATGATGCCCGAATCACTCGCACGGTCCAATACCAACTGATAACCGCGTGATTCTGCTACGTCGCTCACAGCGTTATATACCAGTTCCTGAATAGGAGCAATGAGTGCGTTGCGCTTCTTGAAGAGTTCACCGTCGGGTCCGAAATACTTCTTTTTAAGTTCGGCAGCCTCGCGCTCCTTCTTCATGACAGCGTCTTGGCGCTCCTTCTTCTGTTCTTCTGAAAGGAACACGACGTCGCGTTGGTAGTTCTTGTACATGCTTTGTGCTTCTGTCTGGATGGCTTCCACCTCTGCCTGCCACTTCTTGGAAATCTGTGTCAGCTGTTCGTTAGCACGCTCGTAGGCTGGAATGTTCTTGAGAATATAGTCCATATCAAGCAATGCAAACTTCTGTGCACTGGCGCTCTGGGGCAGGAAGATCATGATGGCTGCAACCAATAGTGCCTTGGCGGCGAGTGCCATCAGTAGGGTTTTGCCCATTGTCTTGTATTCTTTCTTCATATCAACAGTCTCCTTTCTGTAGGTTTTATAAGGTTAGAACTCTTGTCCGAGAATGAAGTGGAACTGGCTGCCGCCCTTCTGGTAGCTGCCGTTGTTATATACCTTGTCGAAGCCATAAGCCCAGTCGATACCCATCATACCTACCATTGGGAGGAAGATGCGGACACCCAGACCGGCTGAACGCTTCATGTCGAAGGGATTAAACTTCTTGGTATCTACCCATGCGTTACCGCCTTCAAGGAATCCAAGACCATAGATGGTGGTGTTACCCAACATGAATGGATAGCGAAGCTCCAGGGTGAAGCGGTCGTAGGCATAGGCATTATAGTATGAACTCGTGCCTGCAAGATAGGCTGCGGTGTTTGATATCGAACCGTTCTCATAACCGCGCAGGCCGATGGTCTCTTCGGCATAACCGGTAGAGTAGCCACTCATACCGTCACCACCCACATAGAAGGTTTCGAAAGGCGACTTCTTGTCTTTATTGTAGGCGCCCAACAGACCGAGTTCGACACGGGTCATCAGCACGAAACACTTCTGACCGCTGGTCAACGCAGTATAGGTCTTTGACTTAAACTTCCATTTGTGGTATTCTATCCAACGGTATTTCTCCTGCAATTCACGCTCGTAGGCTGCTGAATAGCGGTCGGTGGCGAGGGTGGAATAGTCTTTGTGGTCGAACAAAGACCATGGTGGAGTGAGCTGTACGGATGCTGAGAACTCTGATCCCTGACGTGGGAAAAGCTGGTTGTCGATAGATGTACGTGACAGCGTAATACCGAAGTTGATGTTGTTACAGTTACCGTTGTTGATGATAAAGTAACTCCAGTCGCGCAGCATATAACGGGTGTATGCCAACTGCATTGACAATTGGAAATAGTCGTCGGGCCAGCGCAAACGCTTACCCCATCCCAATGCTACACCGAACATCTCAATATACTTATCGTCGTCGAGCATAGCGTCGTAGTTGTAACCGTAGCCGTTGTATGAACCATAACCATACATGTAGTTGTAGTAGTTGTTATAGTAGCTGTTGTTGCGGTAACTGCTTGAAATATCGCTCTGCTTAGAGAAGAAGGCGCTGACGTTTAATGCATTCGGGCGCTTGCCACCAAACCATCCGGTGCTGTAACCTGTAGAGAGCGAGGTATAGTAGCGTCCGTTGGTCTGCAACGACAGTGACAGTTGTTCGCCATCACCGATAGGCATGATACCACGGTGCATCTTGTTCTTACCAAAAAGGTTGCGCATGGAGAAGTTGTTGAGCTTTATGCCGATTCGACCGATTACACCAGTCTGTCCCCAACCCAGTGAGAATTCAAGTTGGTCGTTAGACTTCTGTTCCAATTCCCAGTTGATATCCACGGTGCCGTCCTCATAGTTAGGCTTGATATCTGGGTTGATGGTCTCAGCATTGAAGTATCCCATGTTACCAATCTCACGGGCAGAACGCATCACAGCATCTTTAGAAAAGAGGTCACCGGGCTTGGTACGCAACTCACGGCGAACAACTTCTTCATAGAGGCGGTCGTTACCATAGATGCGTACAGCATTGATGTGAGCCTGCTGGTTTTCGGTGATACGCATCTCAAGGTCGATAGAGTCGCCCACGATATTGACTTCGGTGGGGTCGAGCTGATAGAAGATGTATCCGTTGTTCCAATAGTAGTTACCCACGGCATCTTCATCTTCTTTCAGACGTTTGTTCATCAGTTTCTGATTATAGACATCGCCCTTCTTCATGCCCAAGGCATTATTGAGGAAGTCGCTGGTGAGTACTGAGTTACCCACCCATTCTATATTGCGGATGTAGTATTGCTGACCTTCATCCACCTTGATATATACGTTGACGTGCTTCTCGTCTTCGTTCCATACCGAGTCTTCCAAAATGGTGGCATCGCGATAACCGAGCTCGTTGTACTTCTCAATCAGGTTTTTCTTGTCGGTTTCGTAGCGTTCAGGGGTGAACTTCTTGGCTTTGAAGAAGTTTTTGAACTTGCCGGCTTCGTGGATTTTGGCAAAGGCTCCGTTCTTAAAGAATGTACCTGTAATCTTGTTTCTCTTGAGTTTTTCGTTGCCTTCGATGATGATGTGGCGCACCTTCATCTTGTCTTTCTTGTCGATATCAACGTCAAGAATCACCTGATCCTTATTGGATACATCGTCGCGCTGAAGGATGCTGATTTCCGCGTTCTTATATCCTTTATCGTCAAAATAGCGCTTGGCGAGAATCTTCGCACGGTCTATCATGTTGGGCGTAATCTGGTTTCCCTTCATAATACCCAGCTTGTTTTCCAAATCTTCGCGTTCGCTCTTCTTCACACCATTATAGTTGATGCGGCTTACGCGTGGGCGAGTGCCGAGATGGATGCAGAGATAAATCTTTGAACCTACGATAGAGTCGGCAGTGATAGCCACTTTCGAGAACAGTCCGTGACGCCAGTAACGCTTCACGGCATCGGTGATTTCAGAACCTGGTACACTGATGACTTGACCTACGGAGAGTCCTGACAGACCTGTCAGCACATAGTCTTCGTAACCTTCTACGCCTTTTACAGCTATACCGCCAATCTCACAAACACGCGGTGTGCCTGTATAGGAGATTTCGGGATTGGTAATCACATCCTGTGCTTTAACAGCGGCAGGAAGGAAGAGTATGGTGCAAAGCAGCATCATGCACTTTGCCATGTCTGTCAATTTGTTGGAATAGAATATATTTCTCACTTTACTAATTATTTCCGTTGTTATTTCTCTTCATTTTCCACCTGTGCTTCGGTCTTGCCAAAACGACGTTGGCGCTGTTGGTAATTGGCAATGGCTTCGTGCAACGCTGCTTCATCGAAGTCGGGCCAGAATGTATCACAGAAATACAATTCTGAATAGGCTATCTGCCACAGCAGATAGTTGGAGATGCGCAATTCTCCGCCTGTACGTATCAGCAGTTCGGGATCTGGCATGAAATGGGTTGCCAGATGCTGGCTGATGGTGGTGTCGTCGATGGCATCAACAGACAGGGTGCCTTGTTTCACTTCTGTTGCGATATCACGCATGGCTTTGGTGATTTCCCATTTCGACGAATAACTCAACGCTACTACCAAGGTCATGGTTGTATTGTTGGCAGTATGCTCTTCGGTCTCGCGTAGTTTCTGAACGACAGACTCTGGCATTCTTGAGACATCGCCAATGACGCGGAAGCGTACATTGTTCTTCATGAAGAGTTCGTCTTCGAGTGATGTGAGTATCAGTCCCATCAGTGCTGCAACCTCGTCAGCAGGGCGGTTCCAGTTCTCTGTAGAGAATGTGTATAGTGTCAGATACTTAACTCCCAGTTTGGCAGACTCCGAGGTGATGCGTTTTACAGCCGCTACACCGGCTTGGTGTCCATAGCTACGCTCTTTACCTCGCTGTTGTGCCCAACGCCCGTTGCCATCCATGATAATGGCAATGTGCTCGGGGATGCGTGTCATATCCAGTTGCTTGTTCATAGTCATTTATATATCGTTGTTACACGTTTTGCATTTTCTCCAGATGTCGTATGTCAGTGACAACCGCAGGTGGCTGTAACCATCGGTGTTCTTGAAGAGTCCACTGCTCTTGATGCCGTATGGATCTGCCACACCGTCGATTTTATCGCTGGTTGTGAAGTGTATGGTCCATTCCATTGCGACATTGGTACGGTCGCCTATCTTGTATTTCACACCTGCGCCAATTGGCATGTTGACAGCTGTTTCTGTCTTTTCCGGTTTTGCGATGGTGGCTCCGATACCTATATATATATAAGGTGTAAACCGTTGCGCTCCCCGATATTCATGTCCTGTGCCGTAGGGCCAGAAGTTATATTCATACCTCATGCCTATGTCTGCCACCGAATGTTTGAAGCTCATGGGCTCCAAATCCGGGTAGTAGGTGTTGGCATGGGTTGACGATCCTTTCAGTTGTCCCCAACTGATATTGGCAGCCAGTGCCATGCGTGGATTGAGGCGATAGCGTCCTACGAGGGTCAGCATGGGTTGCTGGTTGCGTAGCGGATTGCCGTTGAAATCGCCTTCATAGGCCACCAGTCCTATTGCCCCGCCTATCTCGGCTCGATATTCGGGAGCTTCCTGTGCACTGCCATGTATGGTCAGTGTGAGGAGAACCAGTGTTTGCAGTATCTTTCTCAAAGATAGTTTCGTTCTTTTACCACGCCAGTTTGTTGAGTCTGCCGCGCCATACTTCGCCGTTTGCTCCGCCGAAGAGCCAGATATTCACACCGTCTGATGTGGCGGCATAGCGTGTGGTGCTGGTGTCGAAATCGTTTGGCAGTTGGTAGTACTTGTTCTTTTTCCAAGTGATACCGTTGTCGCGCGACTGGTAGATATAGGTGAAATTGCCATTCACCGTACCGATGGCGAGTACGCCGTCATCGTAGGGCACCAGTGTGAGGTTGTCGAGTTGTGGCAGTTCGTATCTGTTGCCGTCGGCTTCCATATATACCCATTGACCTGGCTCGCTATGATAGTTGTATTCTGCAATCTTTCTCCATACCACGGCAGCTTTGGCGTTTGCTGTACTGTTGCCTGCCATAACGACATAGTCGGTAGAGTCTGCCATGTTCATCGGATAGCATGTCGTGGCGACTGGCGCAGTGGGTAGGAGTGATTCGCTTGCGTCGATGGCATCGGCTTGCCACTGGTGTCCACCGTCGCGTGATACCATGAGTTTGTTGTCGGCAGTCATGCCGTAGAGTTCTTTCTTGCTTGCACCGATGAGTTTGGCAATAGCTGTTGTCTCGCCAATCTCGTCCCATTGGCTGCCGTCGGCAGTGCGCAACAGCATGTTGCCGTTCATCATGTAGATAGAATCTGCATTTGCCACGGTTTGTTTGTATGCTCCTGCGGTCAGCGGTGTGTTGATATTGGGAGTGAGTGTAGTCCATTCGTTGCCGTCGGTGGTGGTATAGCCAACGGTAGTGCCGCCATCGTTGCCGAATACGAAGATACGCTTGCCCAATACCATGGCCTTCATGCCAGAGAGTGCTGCCAACTGGTTGTTGTCAGCCATTTGCTTCCATCCAAAGGCATCGCCGTCTTCTTGGTGGACATTCACTTTGATGGTGTATTTCTGATATGACATACCATCGGTAGCATAGACACGGGCTTCGCGTGGTTGCGAAAAGTCGATGCTGTCTGATGAGGTGTAGTATTTCAATGAGTCGTTGTTGAGGTTTTTAATGACTACTATGCCATTGTTCTTTGTACCTATGGTGCATACCACCTTTGACGCATCAATACCCAAAGGCAGTGAGTCGGGGTTGAAGATGACGTGATTGATCTGGTCGATGTTGAATTTGCAGCTTGATGCTGCTACGCTTGTCTTGTAGATAGAGTCCTTTCCTGCTGCTGTTGTTGTGTGCAGATAGCGGTTGAGTGTGCCCAAGGTAAACGATGTGATTGCGGCGTCGTTATAATATACGGCCTCATCATCGTTAGACTTCAGACATGATGTCAAAACAGCTATGACCAACAGCATGCATGCTGCATTTACGAGTTTTTTCATTTGAAATATTTCAATTTTGGATGCAAATTTACTCACAATTCTGCAAATAGCGTCATATTTGGTGCTTTTATTAAGTAAATTATATGATAATGTGGCATATTTTAGAATTTCTAAACATAAAAAGAGTGTGACATGAATAGCTCAAGTCGCACTCTTGTTGTTAACGGACATTCGTGTGTGTCAATGTTATTAGGCACATGACAGCCGATATTGCCACAGTCGCCAGAATGGCCATTGTGTGTAAATCAAACATAATTAAATAGAATTCTTGTCTATTAGTTCCTAAATAAATCTTTTACCTTTGTCTCTCGATTGTGGCTGCAAAGTAACTACATTTCTTTCAGATGACCATCGTGTAGAGGTCTTTATTTTGTCGGTTTGCTATGTTTCTTTGACTTCTGTCAATTTCTGAAAGAAGGTGTATAAGAAGAAAAAGGCCCGTTTCCATGGAGGAAACGAGCCATATTTAGAATGAATAGACGGGTCTATTAGAGTTTTGGACCAGCAGCTACGAGAGCCTTACCAGCCTCGTTGCCCTCATACTTCTTGAAGTTCTTGATGAAGCGGGCAGCCAGATCCTCAGCCTTCTTGTTCCACTCTGCAGCGTCAGCGTAAGTGTCGCGTGGGTCGAGAATGTTGGTGTCAACACCCTCAAGCTGTGTAGGAACTTCGAAGTTGAAGTAAGGAATCTTCTTGGTAGGAGCGTTCAGGATAGCGCCACCGAGGATTGCGTCGATGATACCACGAGTGTCGCGGATAGAGATACGCTTGCCAGTACCATTCCAACCAGTGTTTACGAGATAAGCCTTGGCACCGCTCTTCTCCATCTTCTTCACGAGCTCTTCAGCATACTTGGTAGGATGCAGCTCGAGGAATGCCTGACCGAAGCAAGCAGAGAAGGTAGGAGTAGGCTCGGTGATACCGCGCTCTGTACCAGCCAACTTAGCGGTGAAGCCGCTGAGGAAGTAGTACTTGGTCTGCTCAGGAGACAGGATAGATACTGGAGGCAGTACGCCGAATGCGTCGGCTGACAGGAAGATAACGTTCTTGGCAGCAGGACCTGCGCTACGACCGTTCACCTTCTTCACGATCTTCTCGATGTGCTCGATAGGATATGATACGCGGGTGTTCTCAGTTACGCTCTTGTCTGCGAAGTCAATCTTGCCGTCGGCAGCAACTGTTACGTTCTCGAGCAGAGCGTTGCGCTTGATAGCACCGTAGATATCGGGCTCGCTTTCTTTGTCGAGGTTGATAACCTTTGCATAGCAACCACCTTCGAGGTTGAATACGCCTTCGTCGTCCCATCCGTGCTCGTCGTCACCGATAAGCAGACGCTTAGGATCGGTAGAAAGAGTGGTCTTACCTGTACCAGAGAGACCGAAGAAGATTGCGGTGTTCTTACCTTCCATATCGGTATTGGCTGAGCAGTGCATAGAAGCGATGCCCTGGAGAGGCAGGAAGTAGTTCTGCATAGAGAACATACCCTTCTTCATCTCACCGCCGTACCATGTGTTGATGATGCACTGTTCGCGTGAAGTGGTGTTGAAGGCTACGCAAGTCTCTGAGTTGAGGCCGAGCTCTTTGAAGTTCTCAACCTTAGCCTTAGAGGCATTGTAGATAACGAAGTTAGGCTTGAAGTTCTCCAGTTCCTCTTTGGTAGGCTGGATGAACATGTTGGTAACAAAGTGTGCCTGCCATGCTACTTCAACGATGAAGCGTACAGCCAGACGTGTTGCCTCGTTGGCACCGCAGAAAGCATCAACTACATAGAGCTGCTTGTTGCAGAGCTCCTTGATAGCGATATCCTTAACTTTTGCCCAAACCTCCTCGCTCATGGGGTGGTTGTCGTTCTTGTATTCTTCGGTGGTCCACCAAACCTTATTGTGGCTCTGTGCATCGTCAACGATGTACTTGTCCTTAGGAGAACGTCCGGTGTAGATACCAGTCTTTACGTTTACTGCGTTGAGCTCAGTGTTCTGACCTTTGTCGAAACCAGTCAGTCCTGCCTTTGTCTCCTCTTCAAAGAGAAACTCATACGAAGGATTGTGAGCGATCACGGTTGAGCCTGTGATGCCATACTGTGTCAAATCTAACTTTGCCATAATAATGAAAAATATTTGAGTTTGAAATTACTATTATCCGTTTTACGGCGCAAAGTTACAAAGAATTCCGAATTTACTGGTCGGCTTTTAGTTTTTTTAGCGTTTAGATGGGCTATTTTTTGGTTAAAGTAGTTAAAAATGGGTGGTCTCGCAAATAATTGTCACGCTGACTTTGCAAAATTCCGCGAACATTTCTTATCTTTGCGGTCAAAAACCGAAGCAATCTATGAAAATTATCAATTTCGATGAAGAGAACAGCGTGATGCACCTCTATATGGCTGAATTGCGCGACAAGAATCATCAGCGCAACCGTCTGGTGTTCCGTAATAACATCAAGCGTGTGGGTGAGTTGATGGCTTATGAGATATCTAAGACGCTCGATTACAAGTTGAAATCTGTCACCACACCGTTGGGCATTTGTGATATTCAAGTGCCTAAAGATGAAATTGTTGTAGGTACTGTGTTGCGTGCGGGCTTGCCTTTCCATGAAGGATTCCTTCAGGTGTTTGACCGTGCAGAGAATGCTTTTGTGTCTGCCTATCGCATGTACACCAACCGCGAGCATACCGAAGTGGGCGTTCATACCGAGTATATGGCATCGCCCAGCATTAAGGGCAAGACCTTGATACTTGTTGATCCGATGCTGGCTACAGGTGGTTCGATGGCTGCTGCCATTGAAGCGCTTTGCAAAACAGGTAAGCCTCGCAAGATACATATCGCCAGTGTGATAGCTACACAAGAGGGAATTGATACCATTCGTCATGTGTTGCCCGACGATGCCACTGTTTGGTGTGCCGCCATTGATGCCGGAATGAATGAACACAAATATATCATTCCTGGTTTTGGCGACTGTGGCGACCTTTGCTACGGTGAGAAATTATAATCCTTTGGCACCATTGTCTGCATTGGACAATGGTGCTTCTATCTTATAGTTTGGCGTGCTACGCAACCGATAGGTGCGTACTCATGGCATCGGCAGTATTGTCACACGTTGGGAGGTGTGGCAATACTGCTTACACCTATTATATAATGTAAGGATGGGGAGTGGTGCGCGTTGACATTTGGGGAAAATATTAAAACTTCCCGACGGTTCTCTCTCACATACACGTTTACTTTCTATTGATCGTAATCAAATATGGTAAATATGACGAGATAGTGATTTCACCATGCCGAAAAGAAGAATTTATAAGTGACTTGAAGACTATTAATAATAGGATTGTCGTGTGACAATTATCCGTCATTTTGTGTATTATTGTTCTTTTGGGACGATGGCACTTTTGTTCCTTGTTTGATGCGTGAACGATACGAGCGGATGGTGGTTTGACTTATGGCCATAGCACGGCGAAGTTGACTGTCTGAGAATCCAGAATGGTCTAAATATGCAAATAGGATATTTCGTGATGTGAATTGCGGATTACGCGCTTTTAAACAATCAATAAAATCAGAGTCAAGTGTGTGGCAATAGTTTACAGCATCGTCGAAGTCGGAACGTGTCCATCGTATGGTTGTGCCTCCTTTTTTGATATCTTCCATCAACAATTGACCATTGTATAGTGATAATTGTTGTTGTGGTGTAACGTCTCTATCCGTCTTAGTTTCATCCTTATTTGTTTTTTCTCCCTGTCGCAAGGCCGTTATCAGTTTTCGTAATCTGTCAATTTGTGATATGGCATCATCATATTTCTTATGCATACGATTGTTGCGGCGATTGACCATAAGGAATGCGCCCAATGACATTAGTGCTATGATGAATGTGACGTAAAGTATGATATAGAATATGAAGCGACTGGTGAAAGAGTGGAGCGTGTTGTCGTATTCTTGTTCTACAGTATTGATGTTTGTATTGTTGGCAATATGATTGATTGTATCTTGAAGATCCACTATATGAATTGCTGTTTGGCATGCCGATTCGTAATCTTTTAGCTCAAATTGTAATGTATAAAGTTGTTTTAAAACCTTTAAACGGATGGTATTGTCTGTAGAATATAGTGCTTCCTTCCAGTATTCTATGGCTTTGTCCGTTTTCCCTTGCTTATGATATAGTGTGGCGATATTTTGAAGAGCAAGAATTTTGGGGTGAATTGCCAACGACTTTTCCAGATAATGACGAGCTGCAATAGTATCGGTATTGGTTAACCATCCTCCAACAGCAGCATAAAATGTGGCTCGTTCATATACGGGAATGTGAGATAATCCTTCAATGCTTCGTTTAAAATAATAGTCTGCAGAGTCTGGCATCTGCTTATCAGCGTATGCCATGAAAAGTTGCATCATTGAGAGTTGTACTTCACGAGGACTTCCTTCTGTATAGAAATCTGTTAGGGCAAGCCTACCGTATTTTAGAGCCGTGTCATAGTTGGATTGGTCTTGATAGAATGAAGCCATTGCTAAGTTTAATTGTCCCGATAGTTTTTTGGAAATGTGGTATTTCTTAAAATTGAATGATGCAAGTCTTGCCCATGCATAAGCCTCTTTTTTATGATGAAGCGAGGCTTCTATTTTAGAAAGGCAAAGGTAGCAACGTATCATCTTGTCCTTTTCGAAGTGGTTTTCAAAAATACTACAAGAAGTCTCAAGGTGTTTTGCTGAACTGATAAATAGTTGCAATCGCAGTTCGCTTTCATGTCTCAGCAACCAATAGTATGCTTTATCCTCATCGTCACGCATGCTTTCTGGCTCCAGTTTCTCAAGTGCAGCGTATGCTTTCTCTACTTTGTCATCAGTCAGCATACTATCGATTTGCTGCAATTGTTGTTGTGTTGCACTTTTTTGACAGCCCATAAGGAGCATTCCTGCGAGCAATACTATCAGTACTTTTCTCATTCTGTTCTTGTATTATCAGATGCAAAAGTAGCAATAAATTCTCTTTTTCTATTTTGTTTTGACAAAAAAGTTGGATGGAAAGCGTTGCAAATAAGGTGTTGCAGGACCTGGTGTTTTGCAAATGCCTGTAATATATATAGTTATCTTGGTTATGAATGGTGTATTCAAAGATAATTGCAGCATCGAAAAGTTTCTTATTTAAATAATTGTTTGTACTTTTGCAGGATGAAACCAAATATTATAAAAACGCAATGAAGAAGACTTTTTTTTTAATTATTATCTGTTCGTTGTTATTTTCAGCATGCTCATCTGAAAATATAATAGGTAAAACGAATAATCAAGATTTAAAAAATGATGATATACAACAAAAAGAATTGTTGTTAGTATCTGTTGATAGTTTAAATTATGCTTATTTAAAAGGGAATATAACAAGATTTTCTCCTTGGAAATTTATGGGAGGGCAATTTGCTGATTGGATAGGAAAAAAAGTTGGCGAGAAAGTTGGAAGTTATGTTGGTTGTGCAGCAGGTACAGCTGCAGGAAGTCCTGTCGTCGGTGTAGTTGGTTATGTTGCAGGAAGAAGAGTTGGTGGCCTTTTATGCTCTGCCATTGTTTCATATGTTGTTTGTCAGCTAACAGATGAAGCTGTAATAGATAAAAAAGAGTCAGATATTATAAACGGTCCTATTGTTCCATCTGATGAAACACAGAAGTTAAACGTAGATTCGTTAGGTATATATCACAACAAAATCATGCGGTCGATGGTTTTAAATAAGGAAAACCAATATGTAGATGCAGAAATAAACTATGAAAGAGTTTATGCTGATTGTATTGCTTGCTTGGAAGAAAATGGAGTTTCTAATGATAGTATTTTTAGTAATTCTGACATTAGGCGAGAAATAATATCTTATGCCCAAGATATAGTTATGTATGCTAAGAAACATGACAAGGGCAATAGAGAAGTGGATGATTTTATAGGATATGAAAAAAATATTCTAAAAACTCGTTATGATTTTTCTGAAGAAGAAATTGAATTTACTTTTAATTTTGGGGAAAAAGTTGCTAATGCAAGTGAAAATGTTAATCTTGATGATATAAATGAATATGCGGAAAAATTAGGGGAGCTAATACGAAAAACGTCTTTGTCTGAAGAAGAACAACAACAAATGATAGATGATGCTAATATATTAATTAGTAGTACTCTTTATTGGTATCGATAATTTTTTTAGTTAAAATGATAAGAAAACTGGAGAACAATACATTTTTATATTTAATGGTATCTATTGCCATGGGCGTGGTTAGTGTCTGTGCCATGCAGTTATCGTTATGGTTGGCAGCGGTAATAGGATTGGTGACAGTGATTTTTATTGGCCTTACGCCATTCTTGATAAAAGTGGCGCGATCGAAAGACAGTAGTTTGTGGGGTGATTCGATATGGTTGCTTTCTGCCATTTATTTGGCAGGATTTCCTTTTCAGAATCTATCGTCTTTTGGCCCCAATCTATATACGTGTATCTTTGTTGGTGTGCTGTGTATTGTTTTTACTGATGTCGCACTTTGGTTGCGCAAACAGATAGATATGCAGCGTATTACTATGCAAAGGTTCGTTTCTCGCGAATTACGCCTTGATTATTGGCAAGGTTTTGTCTTTTTGTTTTGGACAGGTTATGACGTTATAGAGGCTGGTGCCATTGTTTCCACTTATCATGTTGTCATCGTAGTTTTGACGATTATTGGAATGGTAAGACAGTTTCATGTCAAGTATTGATGACCTCTGTGGACTTTATGTCAATGCAGCCGAACAGTTTGTGAGATTCTTAGGTAACGGTTTCTCCTTGTAGGCTTTGTCAGGAAGAAGTGGTGGAGGTCGTGCGTTTCTCTTTGTTGCGCACAAGGTGCTCATGCTCAAAAAAATAACAATAATTTTGCAGTTTCAATTATTTATAGTAATTTTGCAATCGGTTAGCAGAGCGCTAACTAAGGGGTGCTACCTACTCGTAGAAGAGACGGAGGCTGAGAACATACCCATAGAACCTGTACAGGTAATGCTGTCGTAGGAATTTTCCTTGGACTACGTTCTTTTCCCCTTTATATAGTTTAAGGTTTTTATAACAAACATTCAATGAAAAGATTAAACAGGATTGCATTCAGTGTGGTGTGCTGTGTTTTTGCCAGTCAAGCCGTATGGGCACAAGCCACTATCGACACCGTCAAGGTGCACCAGCTGAATGAGGTAGTAGTAAAAGGTGTACGTGCAGCCAAGGAAGCTCCTTATGCCGTAGCCAACATTAAGAAATCAGAACTCCAGCAATTTTCTCGTACAGGAAAGGAACTCCCATTCCTCCTTTCGCGCACACCCGGCATCCTTGCATGGGGTGAGAATGGATTGGGCACTGGTACCAGCTATATGCGTATTCGTGGTGCAGCAGGTAGCCGCATCAATGTCACCCTCGATGGTGTAGCCCTTAACTCTCCTGAGGATCAGACCGTGTTCTGGGCCAATATGAACAGCTATGCCGCTCTTTTGGGTAGTGTGCAGATTCAGCGCGGTGTTGGTTCGTCTACCAATGGTGATGGAGCCTTTGGTGGTAGCATCTCTATGGCTACTGCTTTCCCATCGCTTATCCCAACCGCAGAGGTGACAGGTTCGTTTGGTAGCTTCAACACCTATAATACAGGTGTCAGCTTCTCAACAGGTTTGTTGGGCAAACACCTCATCTTCGACGGTGCCTATCATGAGACCGCTACCGATGGCTATATCGATGGAACATCAGGACGATCAGGTTCTTACTATGGTGGACTGACATGGCTTGCTGACAATTTCAAGGTGAGCTACAAGAATATCGGCAACTTTGAAAAGACTGGTCAGGCATGGAGTGGTGTGCTCGCCAGCGACTATGACACCAACTTCACGCTGATGAGCGACGGTATCTATACCTATAAGGATATGGATGCTGCTGGTCTCGGGAAGTTCAATATCCTGACAGCAGGATTGGTGCGCAACGGCAAGGGCGACTATACCATCGTACCTTACACCATGCGTGATGGTAGTCTTTGGAACAAGACCACCGACAATTTCTATCAGAACCACAATATCCTTTCTGCTGCTTGGACTCCCAACGACCATTGGAGTCACAACTTTGCCGTACACTACACCTATGGTTATGGCTACTACAACGAGTTCAAGAGCCAGTCGAAATTTGCTAAGTTTGGTCTCACCTTCTATGATGCAGACGGCAATTTCGTAAAGCGTTCCGACTTTGTGCGCAAGAAGGGGCTGACCCAGCATACCTATGGCATCGTGTATAACACCAACTATAAGGATGAACACTGGGATGTTGTTGGCGGATTGAACCTTCAGCAGTTCCGTGGCAACCACTGGGGCTATCTCACCTATATTGCCAATCAGGCAGCAGAAAGCCAGTTCTTGGGCAGCAATGGTCAGTATAAATACTATGATTCTGATGCCCATAAGTATGACTATAGCGCCTTTGTTAAGGCCAACTATCGTTTTGCCGACAACTGGAATGTATTTGCCGATTTGCAGTTCCGTCGTGTAGAATACAAGACCGATGGTGTCAACGACCGATTTGTAGAGCAGGCTGATGGCACCTATAAGAACCAAGTATTGGACATCAACGAGAAGTTCAATTTCTTCAATCCCAAGGCAGGTATCAGCTATACCAACAATGGTCATAAGGCTTATGCCTCTGTAGCTTACAGCAATCGCGAACCTGAGCGCAACAACTATACCGACAACTACAACTATCCATTCCCAGAGCAAGAGAAGTTGCTCGACGTAGAGTTTGGCTATCAGTATCAGGGCAGCAACTGGCATGCCGGTGCCAATTTCTACTATATGGGTTATGACAACCAGTTGGTACAGACCGGTCAGCTGAGCGACATCGGTGAGGCACTCACCACCAATGTGAAAGACTCCTATCGTATGGGCGTAGAGCTCACAGCAGGATGGGCACCCTTGTCATGGATGTCGTTGGAAGGAAATGCCAGTCTGAGCAAGAACAAGATCAAGGATTTCGACGAGTATGTAGATAACTGGGACGGTGATCCATTGAAGATTCACTACAGCAATTCAACCTTGTCATACTCACCTTCTGCCATCCTCAACGGCTTCATCGACCTCCACTATGCAGGATTCTCTGCCACATGGCATACCAATTTCGTCAGCAGTCAGTATCTCGACAACTCCGAGAGCAAAGACCGTTCGCTGCCTTGCTATTCACAGAGCGACCTCAGCATCAACTATGGTTCAAAGGTTACCAAGGCATGTGGTATCAAGCATGTGACCATCGGTTTCGATATCAACAATATCTTCGGTCGTTGCTATGCTCCTTCTGGTTTCGTATGGTACAATGCTGTTAGCGAGAGTGCCGGCTATACCAAGGATCATCGTCTGAGTGCCATCAGCTATATTCCTATGGCAGGCACAACCTTCATGACCCATCTGACATTGAAATTCTAATCATGTACGACTATATTGCCCTACATGGGCTTGACATACTGACCACGATACTCGGTTTGATATATATCTGGCTGGAGTATCGGGCCAGTATTTTTCTTTGGATAGTAGGCATCGTGATGCCCGCCCTCGATATCTGGCTCTATTGGCAGCACGGACTCTATGGTGATGCAGGAATGGCTACCTATTATACTTTGGCAGCAGTCTATGGCTATATCGTATGGAAATGGGGACACGGCGAGAAGCGTACGCTTCCCATCAGCCACATGCCCCTACGTCTTTATCTGCCAGCCACGGTGTTCTTCTTTGCAGCGTGGGGAGCTACCTATTATATACTCATCACCTGGACCAATTCTACCGTTCCTGTACTCGATGCCTTCACCAATGCGCTGAGCTTTGTGGGCCTATGGGCATTGGCACGCAAATATATGGAGCAATGGTTCTTTTGGATTGCAGTCGATGTGGTATGCACGTTCCTCTATGTCACCAAAGGCATTCCCTTTAAGGCAGGACTCTATGGACTCTATGTTGTGATTGCCGTAGCAGGATGGTTTAAGTGGCGTCAACTGATGCACCGCCAGAATCATCAAGACCAGCAGTCACCCTCAACCTCAGAAGCATGATGATGTCGCAATTCCTCTTTCGTCCCGATGCCGTTATCCTTGCCAATGGTGTGTTTCCTACCCATGCCATACCGCTCGGAGTGCTTCGTTCAGCTCCCCATGTGGTTTGTTGCGACGGCTCCATTGTCCATTGGCCCGATGCTGATGTTGTAGTGGGCGATGGTGACAGCATTCCTTCGCAGTATCGCTCACGGTTGGCACGGATTACCGAACAGGAAGACAACGACCTCACTAAAGCCACACGCTATTGCTTGGACCACTATCAGTCCTCCATCAGTAATCATTGCCGTTTGCGCTTAGCCTATCTTGGTGCTACTGGAATGCGCGAAGACCATACCCTTGGCAATATCGCCTTGATGATGCGCTATTACCGTCAGATGAATATCGAGCCCCTGATGTTGACCGATTATGGATGGTTTGTTGCAGCAGAAGGTCGCCAAGCCTTCGATAGTTTCGCAGGCCAGCAGGTCAGTATCTTCAGTTTCAATACCACTCGACTCACATCAGAAGGCCTTCGTTGGTCTGCCTATTCCTATGAAGAACTGTGGCAAGGCACGCTCAACGAATCCTTAGGAGTCCGTTTTACCCTCGATGCCGATGGTTGCTATTTGGTATATCGCACTTATGATGCCAAATAGATAGGATGACGGCAAATATACCTTAAAAATCACTAAAAATCCAGTCTTATTCGGTCTTTTACAGAATAAGTGACTATCTTTGCAATATCTTAAAACAACAGGTAAAAAACAGATAGAATAATGAAGAAATTAGTATTTCTGTCAGCAGTGGCAGTTGCCGCACTGACATCGTGTGGTGGAAAGCTTGGAGAATTGTCTGCCGACAACTTCAAGGTAGTACCCAATCCGTTGGTTGCCGAGTCGGGTCAGGTACCTGCAACAATCAATGGTATGTTCCCTGAGAAGTATATGGCCAAGAAGGCTGTGGTTACCGTAACACCGGAACTGCGCTTCACCGACAATGGCGTAGAGACTGCCGTTAAGGGACAGAGTGCAACATTCCAGGGCGAAAAGGTGTTGGGCAACGATCAGTCCATCTCCTATAAGGTAGGCGGCCACTATACCATGAAAGCCAATTTCGCTTATCAGCCTGCCATGCAGAAGAGCGACCTTTATCTCACTTTCAACGCACGCGTTGGTAAGAAAGAGGTGCAAGTACCTGCTGTCAAGGTTGCAACAGGTGTGATTGCCACCAGCGAACTCTATCGTTCTACCATTACCAGTGCTAAGCCCTGCACATCGCAGGATGCATTCCAGCGTGTCAACGAACAGAAGTTTGATGCTACTATCAAGTTCCTCATCCAGCAGGCTGAACTTCGCAAGAGTGAGTTGAAGAGCAATTCCGTACAGGAGTTCACCAGTCTGCTCAAGCGCATAGCAAAGGATCAGGAAGGTCTCAATATCAATAATGTAGAAATCTCAGCCTATGCTTCGCCCGATGGTGGTGTGTCTCTCAACGAGAAGCTCGCCAACAAGCGTCAGAAGAATACCGAGTCATACGTGAAGAAACAGATGAAGGCTGCCAAGATCGACGCCAACCTCTCTTCACAATATACCGCACAGGACTGGGAAGGTTTCCAGGAGTTGGTTAAAGCCAGCAACATTCAAGATAAGGATGTTATCCTCCGCGTTCTCTCTATGTATCAGGACCCACAGGAGCGTGAGCAGCAGATTAAGAACATGAGTCAGGGTTTCCGCGAATTGGCAGACGGCATTCTGCCCGAACTGCGTCGTGCCCGCATGACCATCAACTATGAGACAATCGGTCGCGATGACGATCAGATTTTCGCTCAGTATAAGGAAGATGCTTCTAAGCTCAGCGTTGAGGAACTGCTCTATGCAGCATCTATCGCCGATACCGATGCACAGCGTGAGGACATTCTCAAAACCACAACCAACCTCTATCGTGAGGACAGCCGCGCTTACAACAACCTCGCCGTACTGGCTATGCAGAAGGGCAACAATGCCGAGGCACAGAAATATCTGAGCATGGCACGCACCCTCGATGCTAAGAATGCTGAGGCTAATGCCAACATGGGTCTGCTGGCTCTGCAGCAGGGTGATGCTAAGACCGCAGAGGATTATATCTCACGTGCAGCCGGTGCCAACAATCTGGCAGAGGCTTTGGGTAACCTGCATCTGGCACAGGGCAACTACGCTCTGGCACAGCAAGACTTCGCTGGTGTAAACTCTAACAGCGCTGCTCTGGCACAGTTGCTCAATAAAGACTACGCCCGTGCCACTCAGACACTGGCTAACGTGAAGAATCCCGATGCCATGACCGACTATCTCAACGCCATCGTCAATGCACGTCAGGGCAACAACGACGCAGCAGCTTCTTATCTGCGCAGCGCCATCCAGAAAGATCCCAAACTGGCTCAGTATGCTGCCAACGACTTGGAGCTGAGCAAGGTTAGCAAATAAAGAATGAGAAAAATTCTTGGATATATTTCGTTCGTCTTGATTCTCGTTTCGTG
>SAMEA104315432__coassemble_124_pt1 | contig 46131 bp, 37 predicted proteins | sample SAMEA104315432__metabat2_low_PE_029 | metagenome-assembled genome bin SAMEA104315432 (sample SAMEA104315432) | gut metagenome | biome: Monkey gut; feature: monkey-associated habitat; material: faeces | place: China | collected 2013 | reverse complement strand
TTTGTTGCTCAGGAACTTATAAATAAAGTTAAATTATAGTGTTGCGGAATTAAGGGTTATTATAATGCGGAATCGGTTATAAGCATTATAAGAAATCAAAAACATCGTGGGTTGTATCCAAAGAAAATAATTGCTGAAGGAAGAGAGGTAAAAGTTGTTTTAGATGTTCCATGTCCTCCATTAGTAATAGATACTATAGAAGTTAACAAAGTAGATTATTATGGGTTCAATATTGTTACAGCCTCTAATGAATCTATTATTAAAGATATTGTGGTACATGGAGATACCATTTTGTTGAAATGTTCACAGTTAGTCAAGGGTGCTAAAGTAAGGTATGCTGTAAATGGTCAGAAAGGAAAAAGTGGTTATTTAAGAGGAGCTCGTGGAAATCTTCGTGATAGTCAAGGTCTTGTCAACGCTGCGATAGTCCCCAAAAAGATATACCCAATGCATAATTGGTGTTATCAATTTGACATACTTGTTGAATAGATGGTGTGTTTTTGGATGACATGACAAACCAAGTTACAGTGATTCTATATAACATGGTACGCTTTTGCGTTTTTCTTACTTAATTCTTGTAAGATATTGTTTTTTGGGGGAAGAATCACACTTCTTCTCCGAGGCTTTTGAACGCTTTTCGTATTTCACTTATCACGCATCTGATGTATTTAAGATTTTACTTACCACGATTTCTGCGACAATAAAAATCCATGGAGAACACTATACGAGTTTGAAAACAAAAATATCTATAATAAAGTTAAATAGTGTTAAATATCTAATTAAAGCTGCCAAAACTCTTGCATTCCGGGGGCGTCATGTTGTATCTTTGTATTTCAAGCCGAGGATGATTTCTAAAAACAAGAAAGAAACCTTTAAACCAAAAATCAAACAAATAGCTCAACAATTAAAATGCTGCTTATGTTTACAAAAATAGCAAATTATCATGCCATCAGGTCACGACAGACAGCCCACGGTTTCTCGATCGCTTCTCGTTCGGTTCTCGTTGACTTCTCGTTAGGTCCTCGTTCGTCTCTCGTTCGTCTCTCGTTGCTTAGTCGTTAGTCTATCGAAGACCGAACGAGAACCGAACGAGGAACAAGCGAAAAACGAACGAAAGAGCAACGAATGTCGATCGAGTAAATAGCGAGAAACTATCGAAAACTCGACGAGATGCCACCATCATGGCTGGCAAAACACCCTTCTGCAACCACAAACCAGCAAAATGCCTTTTGTTGTCTCAAATCTGCCGAGGTAGAACCCCGCATTTCCAGTCCACACTGAGCATTTTCACGGCGAATGAAACCATTTCGTCCATTCCGTGGGTCACTATGATTCAACCCTGTAGAAAGCCCTCCACGGACTTTTAATGCCTTGTTTTTCCCAAAAATAACCGATAGAGGCAATCCTATACCCACCCAAAATACCCTACAACACACCCGGTAGTCCCATCTTCATAGGCTCAACCACAGGCCAAACCATAAAAATCATGCAAAGCCACACAAGAGTCCTCCATGTCACCATTTTTTTGTGCTGTAAGTATGATAACTTTACAATAGCAACACAATATATGTCTAATATGTTTACAGTATAATATTCCTGTCTTTGAGTCTAAATAACGTTTCGCCTTCCACATTCTATCCTGTCCCAAGAATAATAGTTGTAATACCAAGGCGATTGCTGACTCCAAAATTTCTTATTGTCAATTACATAAAAAAGAAGTATTTATAAGTTAGAATCGTATTAATTGCCCAAAACGTTTTCTATTTTCAACCTTTTTCGTAAATTTGCAAAATATAATAATAGAAATAACAAAATAGATCACAATCAAGATATTTTTCTGAAACAATGAAGTCAATACTGCTAACCATTCTAATGACAATTCTTGGTGTTGATGGTCATGCGCAAGAATACTTTCATGTCCAAAAAACACAACTGATTGATGCTGCAGGACAACCTTTTATTATTGCGGGTGTCAATAACCCGCATGCTTGGTTAGGTGAAAAAGCCTATCAAGCACTAGATGATATTGCTGCCACAGGAGCTAACACGCTACGTATCGTATGGCACACAAGGGGGCAAGCCGCAGAATTGGAACGCGTCATAGAGCGTTGCATAACGCTGAAGATGATTCCGATGGTGGAACTTCACGATGTAACGGGTAACTCGTCGGGCGAACGGCTGCTCGATATGGCGCGATACTATGCTCGTGAAGATGTCAAAACTGTACTTCTGCGTTACGAACGCTTTCTGCTCATCAATATTGCAAACGAGTGGGGCGCTCATCGTGTTACCACGAAACATTGGCAGAAAAGCTATGAAAAGGCTATCGCATTACTTCGTGAAGCTGGCTTCAAAACGACGTTGGTCGTTGATGCTCCAGGTTGGGGACAGAATATTTTACCCATATTAAAAGGTGGTCAGCAACTTATAGACAGCGACCCATTGCACAATATTTTATTTTCTGTACACATGTATGGTTCGTGGAATGACTCCCAAAAAATTATCAATAAACTGACAGAAGCCAAGAATAAACAATTGCCTTTGATCGTTGGTGAGTTTGGCTACAACTATAATGATGGCAAAAATAATCTCGGTTGTAAGGCCGACCATCGTACAATCCTAAAAACATGCCATCAACTGGGTTATGGTTTTATGCCTTGGTCATGGACAGGAAATAACCAAGAGAATGCTTGGCTTGATATGGTAGATCATCGTGATTGGAAGACGCCGACAGCATGGGGAACTGATGTGATTGAAGGTTCGTATGGCATCCGGCAAACAGCCATTCCCGCCAAAGTATTTGAAAATGATAAGACAAGAGAAAAATGAAGAAACGACTTGAATTCATTGATATTACAAAAGGTATTGGTATTCTTTTTGTGTTGTTAAATCATGTGGAAAGTTATCAATGGGTAACTTTCTCCTCTTTTTTTGTGATTCCAATATTCTTCTTTTGTTCGGGTTATACGTTTTCATTCAATCAAGAAGAGAAATTTCGGTTTATAACTGTCGTTAAAAAGTTGCCAAAATTACTTAAACCATACTTCTTCTTTAGCGTATTGTTGTTGTTGATATTTAATGACTTTTCTTTGCGAGCTATTTCTGGTATTGTTTATTCAAGATATTGTTTCTTTCCAATTGGAACAGATGATGTGTGTCGACTCTTTATAGTAGGAAACTTTCCGCTGTGGTTTCTGACTTGTATGTCACTATGTTATTTGTTCTATGCTGTTTATCTTCGTTTCTTTAAATATAAATATATTGTTATGGCTGTTTATTTCCTGGCGTCTGTTGTCATGTCATATTTGCCAATATTATTACCATGGAGTTTTGATACAGCCCCCCTCCTTACAATCTTTATGATTTTAGGGCGTGAAGTGAAAGAACGAAATTTGCTTGCAAAAAAATGGTTTTTGTTGATGTGTGTTATTGTTTATATTTCTGCTTTAAGAATTACTGATGGTGTCAATGTTTCAGTGAGAGAATACGGTAGTAGTCTTTCTCTTTATTTAGTAGTTGGTTTTGCTGGATGTATGATTCTTACTAATTTGGCTTTGCTGCTTGAAAAATCGAAAGCGTGTCGGATTCCTCTTGTCTTGTTAGGAAGACATTCCTTGACGATTTTCTGTATAGAAACACCATTTCTTGTATTTGGAAAGGAAATTGCTCATCGTATGGCGGCTTTTTATCCTATATTTGAGCACGCGAGCGTTGTAAGTATATTACAGTTTATGTGTGCTTTGATTGGTGGCTTTGTGTTGTCATGGCTTTTGAATAAAAATCGAATGGTAAAACAAATAGTTTTTTGAGGTTTATGAATAACGGTCGATAACAGCAAAGAATTTTTTTGCATATTGCTCTTTGTCAAACAGTTTTGATTGTCTTATTGAGGCTTCAGACATTTTTGCTCTCTGTTTTGGATTGTTATATAAAGACAGAATACTGGTCGCAATATTATCTGGTAACTGGTCGTTCTTGTCAAGTACAATTGAACAATCTGGTGTTAATACCTCAGGAATACCTCCCTGAGATGTCGAAACGATGGGAAGCCCCATTGCCATGGCTTCTACCAATGTGAGACCAAAAGGTTCGTTCCAGATAGAAGGAAGAACAGCAACATCTGCCAATGCTAATATGGACGGAACGTCATGATATGGCTTAAATCCTGTAAATATAATCTTGTCTTGAATGTTGTATGCTTTTTCTTTTAATTTTTTGACGAACATGTTATCATCCTTGTTTAGTCCATAAAATGATCCTCCCACAATTAGAAGTTTGATTTTAGAGTACTTGGTGAGTTTATGGAATGCTGTAATCAACTGAAGAATACCTTTTTCTTCAGTTAGTCGTCCGGAAAATACAACGATGAAATCTCCTTCGCTTATACCAAAATCTTTTCTTTCATACAAAAGTTTGTTGCAATGAGAAAAACTAGATAAATCAATTCCATTATGTACAACAACACTTTTGCTGTCAGAAGCATTTATTGTTAGTATTCTCATTCTTATATAGTCAGAAACGGTGATAATACTTGTGGCAAGATGATACAAATCTTGGCTTTTGTATGTATTGCTATTTAAGTTATCGTTATGAAGATGATATATGAGTTTTGAGTCTGTCAGCTTTTTGAGTTTTATAGCATAACCAGGTCTGTTCTCAAGAATAATAGCATCGTAATGATTACGACGAATATGTTTTATGGATTTGTATAGGAAATACTCTATATTGTAATTGTAATATTCATTTTTACGGTTGAATAGATGATACATTCTTTTGCATATTTTAGCCCCAAGCGTATCAGTTTTGATGAAATGATAATGATTATTGCGTGAAGATAGAGCGCGATGACCGTGCACTTGTTGATCATCTATACTATATACTGTAATATCGTGCAAATGGTGAACTTCATTGTATTCAAGGTAAAAATCAATGAGGTTTTCCACTGCTCCTCCTCGTACGGCAGGAACAGGTAAGATACCAGAAGTAAGTATTGCTATCTTCATTAGTTGTTTATTTATAGTGTCCTAAGTTTAATTTCCATATAATGCGGTCTTTCCATTGTGCAAGTTTTGTCCTAAAGGTTCGTTTCCTGCTATAAAATAACAAATGGAATTTTATCATGTGTTTGGGAAAATCAATCATTGATGTAGGGGTAATCAGAAAGTGATTGTAATCTGAAATTTTATCTTTCATGAATGCCCTATGTTGGAAATGTGCATAGAGAGACTCTTTCTTTTCGATTTTCCCATTGACTATGCGAATCATATACAAATGTTGACCATCGTGCTCAAACAATACTTGTTGCCATCCTCGCGTTAAACTGTTGAAATGAAAAGCTTGTTTAGGTTTGGATACGTTGTCAAATGGAGTCTCTATCCAACAATCATTTGGGCGGCATGCTTTCCATTTGTCGCTACACCCCATATGGTCAAACTCGTCGAAGAATGTAATGTTTTTTGTTGTATATGCATCAGTATATTTTTGGAAACCATTTTCTTCTTTCATAAAATATTCATTGGTGTCAGAATCATTTCTGAAAAGAGAAAGATGTCCCCATCCTAATATAAACTTGTATTTTAATACCTCATCAGTAATAAAAGTGCGTATATCTCCATATACAAGGTCTAAGTCACCAAATCCCCAAAAATCATATTGCTTGATGTAATCTTTTAGAATATAGCCATAAGCTGGCTTATATTCGCAAAGTTTATATGGCCTATCTAATATAATCTGAAAATCGAATGCTTTTTGAACAATTATACGAAAGTCCTCAAATCTCATTTTGTGGACGATAATATTCTTATATGGTGCTATTTCTGCATCGGTAAAGAACATAAAGTCAACACTTGGATTACGTATAGCTGACGCCCTCCAAATGTTGTATTGTGGAGGTAGCTTTCCGAAATAGGGGAATATAACAACAATAGATTTCATGGCTTTATTTGAAGAATTTTGATATACGATAAATCACTTTGATACTGAATCTAATCATTTTGACGGTTTTCTCTTCATTACAGAGAGAAAAGAATTTATATAGGGTTGTTTTGTCAATCTTAGATAAAGATGCGTAGTCTTTATACACACCAGGAGCCAGGAAATTCTTCAGATACTGCCGCTTTTCTTCTTGACTTTTTGCGTTTTGACGTTCTGTGATACCTCCAGCTTCTCGTTTACAGATAATGTCTGGAATAAAGATTACAGTCTTTTCTTCTGCTACGATTTTTCTTAAATAGAAAATCCAATCTGAAACGAATTTGTATGATTCGTCATATTGATATTCTTGAAATAAACATTTCTTAAAAAATGTACTTTGATGGGCAAGGGTTTCTTCGTAAAACGTAATCATGGAAAGTTGCATGGGCTGCAATGATACATGACCAAGTTTCAGATCTTCATTATAATGGTAATCATGACCGACAATCATATCTTTTTCAAGATGATAATCTGCCACTTTCTGTAATACATCATTATTATAAAAACAATCTCCAGAATTCATGAAATTAAGATATTCTCCATTGGCGACCTGAATACCCTTGTTCATGGCATTGTAGATACCCTTGTCAGGTTCTGATACCCAATATGTGATTTTGTTGGCGTATTCTTTTATGACCTCAACGCTCCCGTCTGTTGAACCACCATCAATGATTATGAATTCGTAATCAGTATATGTTTGATTTACAACACTTTTGACAGTGTTGCGGAGACCTTCCACATTGTTGTAGTTAATAGTAATAATCGAAAATTTCATAAACTTTATATGATATCAATTCAACTTTTAATGCAAAGTTAATGATTATCTGTGAGATATAGTCTAATATTGACGAAAATAATTATCGTTTCTGATTTTTTTCAATATACGATTGAGATTACTTATTTGTGTATAAATCTATGCAGGCAATCTTTGGTTCCTTTTACACAAATACAATAGGATGGAATAGAAATTACAAAATATATTGCCATTCCCAATAAAGCGTATAAAACCCATGTGCCGATATTTTGATACGGATCAATTGGTAAAAGCCTCGTCAAGTATGTTGGTATAATGATGGCAATCAATGAAACAATATAGTTTCTTGTCACAGATTTCCAATAGTTGAAAATGGGCTCCTTAAAGCCTGAATGGTACAAATAACACGGCTTCCAGATTACAACTATCAATAAAAGACTAGTAATCTTACCTAATAGTATTCCTATGATTCCCCATTTTAATCCACAAATTATGGTAATGCTTATATTTATGATTAGTTCTGCCCATGCTGACCACACGTCAGCATAAAGGCCATAGGCATAATTAAAATTATCTACCGAGTTTCTGGAATTAGTAATATAAATAAAGATAACAAGTAATATCAAAATGTTATGGTCCATAATATATGATGATCCTAACCAATGATAGATAAATGGTTCTGTGAAGTTGTATAAGGAATAGCATAATGTTGCTGCAACGAAATGATGAAGGGCTGTGATTTGCCAAAAGACATTGATGATGTGTGGGCGATGCCCTTCTGCAACAAGATTGCCTACACTTGCTCCAATACTATTGGTAATGGAATTAAATAATGATATGAGTTTTGAGAAGATAATAAGGTAATTGCCATAGAGGGCAACCATTTTCAATGAAACGAATATAAAGATGAACAACTCGTCGCTTTTTATAAGCAAGAAGTCTTTAATCTTATGAATGAATATTTGTCTGGTTTTTCCTGTTATATTTGGGTATTTCTTCAATAATGCCTTGCCGTTATTGATATTGACATTGAGCCAAGGGTATTCTTTGTTGATTTTCCAATTAAGGATAATGCAACCTATGATACCAAATAAGAATTCGACGAATACCCATACGAACAAGTTCTTATAGGTATATGCTAAGAATATCTGCAAGGCTATTTTACATAGATTGGCACTCTGGTAATATATCGCAACTAGATAATTTTTTTGGTCTGCAGACAATAGAATTTGCCTAAAGTTAATAAAGTATCCTATAAGGGCAGAGCCTAAAAAAGAATAGAAAGAGAAATAAATAATGTAGAAGCTTAGACCTGCTTTGGAAAAGATAAGAGGAAAGAATAGGCTGACAGAAATACCAGCAAAGAGAATTATTAATCCAATTTTTCGATATAAGAATCCTAAAATGGAAAGAATTTCTTGTATTTCTTCTCTATTATTTGATTGAAGTGGCTTAAAGAGAAAATATCCTACAGATGCTGAAATCCCAAGTTCTGCAAGATTGAGGTAACCTAATATATTTCCAAGTGTTCCTGTTAGTCCAATAAAGTCTGCTCCTAAGCAATCTAAGAATATTTTCCTTGAAAAGAAAGCAAAGAATAAAGAGAGAAAGTAAAAAACGAGATTTACTTTCGCATTCAATATACTTTTGTGGATTCTTTCTGCCATTGGGCTTTATTTATGATGTGAGGTGTGAATGAAATCATTACTTTTGATGTTTATCTTCGTTAGGTTTTGAAGCATACTGCCTGTAAGCTTGAAAAATGAGATAATTTTACCGAAGATAGCTCTTGTGCGGAGATGGCGAGGAATGGCTATCAAGAGGGCTATAATCAACGCAATAAACAATGCCCACCAGCGAAGTCCCCATTGCCAACAGACACAGGTCATTATGATTGCAACAACAGGTATTGTTGCTAAAAGTATAGAACGAGGTATCAGTAGCTGTTGTAGGGTCTTGTCAATATAGTTGATGTTCCCTTTTATAAGAGCCTTGGGTAAATAAGGGAGCATGAACAAAAGACTTTGTATCTGACCAGTCATCCAACGAAGACGCTGGCGACGGAAGTTATCTTGATTAGATACCTTCTCATCATAAACATGGATAGTTGCCTCATACTTGATGAAAATATTTTCTTGCATGAGCATGGCTTCTAATTCGCGGTCTTCTACTGTAGTTTGTAGTTTGGATACATGATTTTTGAACCATTCAAAACGGAAACACATGCCTGAACCGATTAATGCTGACGACATTCCTATTATGTTATGGGCTTTACGGAAAATGGTATTGTTGATTTCTTCACTTGTTCCTTCAAGTGCAGCAATGTCGTTGTCGCTATTCTTTGCGCAACGATGACATTGAACGAAATCAAAACCTTGACAACAAACAGCGTTAAGACGCTCAAGGAAATCAGCATGAACCACATTGTCTGCATCTAAAATGACCACATGGTCGTACTGTTTCCTGGTTTCTAAAATAGCATATTGTAATGCTCTTGCTTTACTACTCTTATAGAATATAGGTCGATGGAGCGTGATGGGGAGCACAAGCAAGGCATCGTTGGTGCTCTTTGTCATGTGGTCAGAAATGACAGCAACATCATAATGTGTCTTCGGGTAGGTTTGTTCCAAAAAACTTTTGATGGATGATACTATAACTGCATCTTCATGATAGGCTGGGAATAATACCAAATAGGTGTGTTGCACCTCTGTTATGGTAGTTTTATTTTTTTTGTGATGAAACAAGGATACGATGGCATAGAATAATACATAAATGACAGAAGGCGCTATGAAAATCCATAACGCAAGGTCAATGATATGTATGATAGTCCACATGGTATAGGGAGTTTATCGTTTTGTATGATGAAACTTTTTGTCGAGGTAATCTATAAAATCGGCTATCTTTGAAAGACCAGGAATGGACCTCATGAGTATCAAGGGTGATTTAAGAGAAGAGCGATTCCAATTCTCGTCAACAAGATAGTCTGGTGTTGCTAAAGCAAAGATGAATAGAACATAGGCAAACAATGCCCACCATTTCAATGCCAATGACATATAGATGAATGGGAGAATGGCGCTCATTATTACAACAAGTCCCATCAACACCATACGAGGCATCAGCATCCATTGTATAATCTTGTCTGCCAAGTCGTATTGGCGAGTCAGTATTGCCCAAGGAAGATGATGGATGTTCTTGAGTAGTGTAACGAACTGGCTTTTTATCCATTGACCACGTTGACGGTTGAAGTCTTCTGCATGTTGTGGCTTTTCGTCATAGACATAAAGGTCTTCCACATATTCCACAAATACGTGTTGTTGGAGTAGAATAGACTCTAAATTCTTATCATCCCAACTGGCCTTAGATTGGAGAATTGTAGATTTGAACCATTCGTAATCAAACGCCATTCCTGACATACAAAGACTGGCAGATAATCCCAAACGATTGTGTCCTTTACGGAATATGGTGTTGTTGATTTCCTCAAAAATAGCTGCCATTTGTGATACTTGACTCTTGCTGTTTCTTGAGACACGATGTGCCTGAAGAGCTCTCGTGCCGGCATTCTCGTAGGCAGTATTGATCTTTTCCAGAAAATCAGGCTCAATGATGTTGCCAGCTTCAAGAATTAAAACGACATCGTAGAGCTTGAATTGTGGCAGATTTGAAATGGCCAATTGGAAATACTTTGCCTTATTGCTTTCTCGGAAATTGGGGGTGAGGAGTGTAATAGGTTGCTGTGCCAAATGAAAATTGGTCATCTCGTTGTTGCGATCTGATATGACAGTGATATCAAATAACCGTTGAGGATAACTCTGACCTAATGCCGAGGCTACTGTTTGCTCTACGTTATTATTGCGGTAGGAAGGTATAAGAATGATGAAACGGTTCTGATGTTTCACTTTTTGGGTGTAATGACGTTTTGGCAACATTGCTGCCAAAGTGAAAATCGTCATATATATCACCGTAAATGATATCAGACAGAATAATGTGATGTCACAGAAGTATAAGAGTGTCCAGATGTCCATAATCTAAAGTTTTATATAGTCAACAATGCCATTGATTACGGATAGTGCATGACGCAACTTGCCATGAAGGAGCGATAGCAACATATCCTTGGGTGCTACAATGCCGATTAAATACGATTTTGAGCATAGCCCTTTGAAACCAGAATAATTCCTTTTGACGAACAGCAAACGGTTGCGTGTAATGTAATACATGCGAAGTGGTGAACTTTGGCCTGTTGCGCGACTTTCCTTATGAAAGACTGTAACGACAGGGTCATACCAAATCTCATAGCCAGCCCGACGTATCATGATACTCCAGTCTAATTCCTCATAATAAAGGAAATAACATTCTGGCATCATTCCAACTTGGTCAATCACTTCACGCTTGACCATCATAGCAGCGCCGTGGGCATAGGGTGTTGGATGGGCTGTATTATACTGTCCATGATCTTGCTCATCATAGCCGATTGCACTGTTGCGCATGGTGATAGATGACAGGGGAGTGTAGCCTGCAAATTGAATGGGTGCATCGTCCCAAAAGAAACGTATCTTTGGGCATATAGCTCCAATCTTAGAAGATGAGGCAAAACGATTGACCAAGGCTTGAAGATTCACTTTGACTTTGCCCTCACGAAAGAATACGGTATCGTTATTGACAAAAAAAAGAAATTGTCCTTTTGCCGCTCTGATTCCTATATTATTTCCTCCAGCGAACCCCAGATTCTTATTACTTCTAATTACCCTAACTTGAGGATAACGGTGTTCGATAATAGTGGCTTCATCATTACGGGAAGCATTATCTACCACTATCACCTCTAATGGATAATCATCAAAGGGGATGGTGTCAATCAGCGAACAGGTGTCGTCGAGTCCGTTGTAATTGATGGTGATGATAGATAATAATGCTTCCAATGTCTTTATGTTTTATACGCGCGATGCTTTCTTTTTCTCCAGTTTTAGTCGTTTTCGTTCTGCTTCTTTCTCTAATAATTTGTTTTCCCATTCTGTCCATTCCTTTTCCATATAGGGTAGGGCATAGACTAAGCTGAGACCACCATAGTAAATTAAACAGTTGGGGAAATTCAATAGAATTTGGTTGGCATATCCTCCTAACTGCATTGACACAAAGGCGCAGCATAATCCTGCGCCAATACCTCGCATGGATGGGCTGTTTATCCTAAATAGGACTATCCAACATGCTCCACCTAACATGATGAGCATGGTTAATACGAAAGTGATGATGCCTATCTTTCCTGTACGTACCCAAATATATACATATTCTGAGTCTGGGGGAATTTCGGTCAAGATACGGTATTTGTTATTGGCTGGTACTTGTTCGCGTTCCATACCTATGCCAATTCCCCAAGGGGCTTCTTTGATATATTTCTTGATGGATTCCTTGTTTACATCACGAACATTTAAAGAGGCGTCGCTTCTGTCAAATGCAGTGCGCATACGTCTGATTGAACCGTTGCTGTTTCCGATGTTGGTAAAAGCCAAGATGAAAAACGCAATGCCAAATGTAATACCCACAAAGGCTGATAGTTTGACAGATTTTGCTAAAACAGTATAGAACGCAATGCCTGCGCCAAAACACACAATAGCGGTACGGGTGCCCGACGGAAACATTGCCCATGTGCAGGCAATGCCTGTGATGAGGAAGAAAAAACGGTGTTTTTTTACTTTGCTGGTTAAGGCAAAAATCAAGAATGCTACAGCCGTAGAGGCAATACCAATTCCAAAACTTGCTGCGTCATTGTGTGTTGAGAAATAACGTATGAGTGTTCCCCATTGGATGATATGTGTACTATATCCTCTTCCATATATCCATGCATGTTCACCATTGGTGAATCCTATATATTTCTGTTTCCATACCCAAAAAACAGAGAATAAGGAGAGAGAGCCCCAAAATATCAAATAATATATGAGAATTTTGGGCTTGTCGATATAGATAATATAGACTAAGAATGCATAGAGAATCTGGAAAGCCATGAGGCGGGCACCAGTGTACCAAGCATAAACATTAATGCCAAGATCACAGGTATCATTGAAAATTTCCAAGGTGCAAAAACCACACCAAATCATCAATGCATAGAGCATCATGTTTCCAGTACGTTCAAAACATGGAGATTTACGAGCATCGATGATGGCAATGACCAATAAAACGATTTCCAATGCTTCGTTATAGAATGACATAGGTATGCCAGAGGGAATCCAGTTGTTCTTTGAAAACCATTGTAGAAAATAGTTGATAAAGAACAACAGCCAGAATGTTGCTGTACGCCATCGGAATGCCACATAAATGGCAATTACAACCAATGGTAACAGACATGTCAATGCGAACATGCCAATGCCAACTGTAACCAATTGGTAGATGGCGGCCGAAAACAGGAGAAAGAGCAATAATGCTCTTCCTCCGTATCTGTCCGTATATGGTGCGAACTTATTCTGCATGTATTTACAGGGCTTTGTTGTTTTCAGTGGCTGTCAATCCTAACTGAGACACACGATATACAAAGTTGTTGAACTTGGTATAAGGTGGTAACTGGCCGACAAACTCTTCTACAGCATAGCGGCTTGCCTCTGTCAGATACATATAGAGTGTGTTCTTGTGATCTTCGTCCAGCATGGCCTCTACTTCTTTCAAGGCTTTCTGATCGACATCCTTCCAGGTGCGGTTGGCACGAGTTACCATGAGGTTGACAGTACCCATGTTTAGCAATGCAGGTGCAATGGAATTGTCGTTGAGGTTCGGATACTCAATGATGGCAATCTCATCGGGCAAGATATCAGGACACAAGTCTTTGATGCCGTTTGCCATAATGAATTTGCTGTCTTCTGCCAAGAAGTCTTCGTCGTAGGTAAGACGGCGAACTTGCAGACCGATGGATATCCAATAGTTTTCCAATTCCTGAGCGAGATAGCTTCTGCCATTACCTGAGTCGGTAGAGATGAGGTTTAACACATTCTGCTGACCTTCCTTGAAATGGGGAAGCAGTGCTTTACTCAACTGGCGCAAGGACATATCGGCAATGGTCTTATTAAAACGGCGATAGCGCAGATTGCTTTCTCGTGGGAAGCAACCCATGACGGGTACTTTAGTGATGCGTTCAGAACGCATGCGGTCACGAAGTGTACGATCGAGCAATTCGATAACGAAGAAGTATAATGCTGTCAGCATGAACGTCAGAAGGAATGCACCCAACAGAATCATGATACGGTTGGTGGGCTGTGCATTCAAGGGGAACATCGGTGGGTTGAGTACACGGAGTGTGGCGGTGCTCATCTGCAAGTTTTTCTGACGCAGGCGTGCTGCATTCAAAGCTTTCAGCATTTCCATGTAGTTTCCTTCCACGAATCCTATATGACGGGCTTTGCGGTCCAAGGTGGCACCAATAGGAGAATAGAACAGATATTGGCGGTCGAGATTCTGTTGCATGATATCTGTTGCTGACATCTGTGCTTTCACTTTTTCCATGGTCAACATTTGATCCAGCCACTTATCAATCATTGGCTGAGCCTTAACACCAGTTTCGGTGCTGTAACTACCAGCTTCAATGTCGTGGGTGAGTTTTCTAACACGTTGTGTAGTGGCTTGGAGTTCTTTCTGTGCTTTTGCCAATTCTTCCTGCGCCTCATTATTGAGGTCACCACCTTCTCCGCTCATCAGTCGAAGGTTGGAGATGCGTGACTGTAAACGTGAAATATCCTTGATTTCGTTGGTGAAACTCTGGTTCGCGCGGATTACTTTGGCACGATCGCCCAAATGACGCTCCAAGTAGTCCAAAATGGCTTTCGAAGTGGTATATTCCATCAATTGATCGTTGCGGAAATTCTGCTGTTGGGCTTCCAAACCACTCAACTGCTTGGTCTGTTCACCATAGTTGATGATGCGTTTCGAAACGTTGTAGCGAATGAGATCATCTTCTGCGCCTGTCAGAATACGATAGAGGCGAGCAACCTCACGCTCAAAGAACTTGATGACATTGTTGGTTTCACCGAAACGAATCTGCTGATATTGGCGAGCGAAGACTTCGTTCAAAATATCCAATGTGTTATAGGCGATACCTGCATCGTTGGCGGAATAACCTATATCGATGATATCGCTATTATTTAATTGTACCACTTTTAAGCGTGAAGTAATTTGGTTCACACTGAAATATGGGTGGTAGTTAAGTAAGCCAAAGATGTAGTTGTCTTGAGAGGGCTTAACGTATGCTTTCAGGTTGGCATAGGATGCCGATTCGCTGTTGCGGTTGATCAATGCCTTGACTTCAGCAGGAACTTGGGCATCAAGTTCACGGAAGTGTTCGGCTGAGATGTAGTTGTTGTCTTTGTTTGGATTGCCATACATCATGCAACGAGCAAACAGACGAAGGGAAACCTCATTGATAGTGGTTTCTGTAGTGATGATGAGCATCAAGTTGTTGATGTTGGTCTGGGGATTGCCTCCTGCAACACCTACACCGCCTTCAATATTGTAGCCGGTAATCATACCTGTATAAATGGTAGCATTAGTGTCGTAAACGCGGTCCATGTGACGGGTAGAGAACCATGCTATGATAAGGGCTATCATGGGGAAGATAACCAAATACCAACGTATCTTATATAAAAATCTGACGATATATCTGAATAAATCCATAGTAGTAAGGCGTTATATTATTTCTTTTTGTTGTTTTTGGCAGCTTCGCGTTCTGCTTTCTTCTGTGCTTCGCGTTCTGCTTTTTCTAACTGACGATAGCGTTTCTCTTCATTTTTTACTTCTTCTGCAATACGCTTGTCAACAGCTTTGTTCTCCTTAGCAATCTGCTTGTCAGATTTCTGGATAGTATCATCAAGTGTTACGTCTGTTGTGGCATTGGTGATGATTGGTGTGCGAGAGAGAATTTCCAAAGTGATGATGTCTGTCATTAGTTTGGTTTGAAGCGTTTGGTATTGCTGAACCACGCTGAGCTCATGCATTTTGGTGTAGGCATAGTTTTCCATGCTCATATTGCCCTGATGGAAATCTTCCTGATTCAAAGATCCAGCACCTTGATATGCTGCAGCACTTTCACTGGCGGTTTTTAGGGTAACCAAATTGTTGGTAATGGTCACATAAAGAATACCAATTTCCTTTTTTAAGTCTTCAAATTCAATGTCTTTTTTTAGTTTTGCCTGTTCTGCCTCAATGCGCTTGCGTTTAACAGATGCGCTGAGATCAAGGATGTCTTCCAATGGAACGGCAACATTGACACCAACATTCCAATAACTCTGTTCGGTTCCCTGGAATTGGTAAAGTGTAGGGCTATAAGCCGAAGAACTGTTTCCCCACATATCGGCCTTACCATAACTATAGCTGGCATGACCTGTGACGTATGAAAAGATGTGGCGCTTCTGTTTGGCAACTTCTGCCTGTGCCAACTCCTGCGCTTTTGCCAACGACAGAATCTGAGGATTCTGTTTGGCATTTTCATACAACACGGATAATGGTGGTAAATGGAAGGTGGAAAAGTTGAGTGTGTTGTTTTCGCTGGAATCGAAAAATCCAGCGCTAATGCCACTTTCGTCCAACTGAGCATGGGCGGCAGTACCAGCACCAGTTAGAACTAAGAGCAATAGTAGTCTCTTGATTTTTTTCATCTCAATTTAGTTAATCTAATTTTTAAACGTTTTCTTTCTGGATAAATGCAAAGAGTGTACGGAATATTATCTTCATGTCGAGCATGAAGTTATAGGTCTGACCATACGTAATGTCAAGCTGTTTGCGCTCTTCGGCAGACATATTGCCGCCTTTGCCGCGCTCTTCTACTTGCCAAAGGCCAGTAAGGCCAGCGGGAGCCATGAAACGGTCAATGCTGGAGTCAATGGTTAGTTTTTCAGCCTCATATAGAGGAAGTGGACGATTGCCTACAATAGACATATCACCTCGAAGGATGTTGAACAACTGCGGAAGTTCGTCAATGCTGTATTTGCGGATGAAACGACCTACCTTTGTGATGCGTGGGTCATTTTCTATCTTGACAAATGCGTTGTTATTCTCTTCTTCACGCTTCTTGTTGAATTCGCTTTCTGCTACTACGTAGTTGTCTCCAATGAGCATCACTTCTTCATCGCCAATCATCATGCCGGATTCCATACCCATGGTGAGCATTTCTTGCTCAGCCTCGTCACCCAAAGGTGCTGTTATACTCTTCTGCTTATCGGCCTCTTCTTTTTGATCAGAATCCTTTTCTGCATACTGGTTGTGATCTTTGCTTAATTCCTTTAATCGATGCTCAGCATCTGCATACATACTACGGAATTTAAGGAAGTTGAATACCGTGTAATTGGTGCCTACTCGTTTCGATTTGAATAGAATCGGCCCTTTGCTTTCCAAACGAATGGCAATGGCAGTAAGGATGAATACAGGTGAAAGCAGGATGATAGCAATGCTAGAGAATATAATATCGAAAAGACGTTTCCAAAGTGGAATTTTGAATTTTAAAATTTTGTGTTTGGAGCTTTCGTCATCGAAAAGTATGTTCTCACGATCGGATATGAACTGAATTTTCTTGTTCAATGCCGTGACAGACGCATCACATTCTATGGTATCATTGATACCGCATTTCATATAAATATCACGCTCCTTTGGTGTCATGGCATTAGTAAGGAGAATGATATATACATTGTGGCACTTTTTGCGGAGGTAGGTGATGGCGGTGATGTCTTCGTTGCGGACACTACGTTCGTAAAACACAATAAAATGCTCATTGCGTACGTGAGGCGTACACAATTGAGCAGTATCCTTATAAGCATTGGTTATACGAACCATCTGCCCAGGGATGTATTTTAGTTTTTCCTGTGTTTTAGGATTGTTTCCTAAGTAAACAACACCTATCATATATTATATGTGATTTCTCAAAATTAGTTTGGTAAAATCTTCTTGACACGAATTTTAAGCTCCATGGGATTGAAAGGCTTAACGATATAGTCTTCTGCACCAATCTCCAGTAGGCGAATTCGCTCACTTGTGGAATCTTCACTTGATAACATGATTACTGGGATGTGACGGAACAACTCGTTCTGCTTAATCCACTCCAAAAAATCGTCTCCTCGCATTCCTGGCATACGGATGTCGGAGATAATCAAGTCGGGAGTGTTACCGGCCTGAAGCCATTTTACGCCCTGTAGCCCGTCGGGGAGCCACTGAACATCATAGTCACTCATCAAGTAGATTGAGAGCACCTTTGCGATGGTCTCTTTGTCATCAAGGATTAATATTTTCTTCTTCATATATGAACTGAACTTTATGTTTTGGTCGTGATTTTTGTTTGGCCATGGCAGGATAGAAGTTGACTTCATTCTGTTGATTAGGCTTCTTTTATGCGCAAAGGTAGGAAAAAAAATTAAAAGTAGCGGTATATTGAGCAAAAAAATGAGAAAAAAGATGAAAAAAGATGATTTTCTAAAAAAAAATGAAGAACTTTGTAGGCAGAAACGAATTATAAATAAATTATTAACTATTGTATTATGTCAAATAGATACCTATTAGGTTTTGACGTGGGCAGTTCTTCTGTCAAAGCGTCGTTGGTAAATGCCGACACAGGCAAGTGTGTTGCTACTGCTTTTTATCCTGAAAAAGAAGCTCCTATTATGGCTGTAAAAGCAGGATGGGCAGAACAGGATCCTCAGATGTGGTGGGATAATGCCAAATTGAGTTTGAAGAAAATTATGGCTGACGCCCAGGTTAAGGGTGAAGATATCAAGGCTATTGGTATTTCCTATCAGATGCATGGCTTGGTATGTGTTGATAAGAATCTGCAGGCGCTACGTCCTTCTATTATCTGGTGTGATTCACGTGCAGTACCTTATGGCGAGAAAGCATTCCGTGATTTGGGCGCAGAACAATGTCTTGGTCACTTGTTGAATTCACCAGGTAACTTTACTGCGGCTAAATTGGCATGGGTGAAAGAGAACGAGCCCGACATTTATGAGAAAATTTATAAGGTGATGTTGCCGGGTGATTATATTGCCATGCGTCTCTCAGGTGTTGCCAATACTACAGTAAGTGGATTGAGCGAAGGTATGCTTTGGGATTTCAAAAATAACAGAGTTGCTGATTTCTTGACCAAATATTATGGTTTTGATGAGTCGATAATCAGCGATATCGTTCCGACTTTCAGCATTCAGAGTGAGGTCTCAGCTGAAGCTGCAGCAGAGACAGGCTTGAAGGCTGGAACTCCGATAACCTACCGTGCAGGTGACCAGCCCAACAATGCGTTGTCGCTTAATGTGTTTAATCCTGGAGAAATTGCATCTACTGCTGGAACATCAGGCGTGGTTTATGGTGTACTTGGAAATGTTAACTACGACAAGAAAAGTCGTGTGAATACATTTGCACACGTCAATCATAACGATGAACAAACCCGTTTGGGCGTACTGCTGTGCATCAATGGTACAGGTATTCTAAATGCATGGGTTCATCGCAATATCACTCCAGAGGTTGGTTATGCAGAGATGAATGATCTTGCCGCTACTGTTCCTATCGGAAGTGAAGGGGTTACTGTTATTCCTTTTGGAAACGGTGCAGAACGCGTATTGGAAAACAAGGAGATTGGCTGTTCATTCAATGGTGTTAATTTTAATAAGCACAATCGTGCACATCTTGTACGTGCTGCACAGGAAGGTATTGTGTTCTCGTTCTGCTATGGTATGGAAATCATGCAACAGATGGGTATGGATATCCACAAGATACATGCTGGTAAGGCAAACATGTTCTTGAGTCCATTGTTCCGTGACACCCTTGCTGGTGTTAGTGGGGCAACTATTGAACTTTATGATACAGATGGTTCTGTTGGCGCTGCCAAGGGTGCAGGTATCGGTGTCGGTATCTATAAAGACAATAATGAGGCTTTTGCTTCTTTGGATAAACTTCAGGTGATTGAACCAGATGAGGCACACCGTGCAGAGTATCTTGCTGCTTATGCTCGTTGGAAGGATATTCTGAAAAACAATATCTGATTATAGATATTGCTTCATATAGCTTCTCCTCTCTTGTCAATAACAAGAGAGGAGTTTTCTTTTCCTCAGAATCTCTACAATGTTGAGGCTATTGGTAAATTTGTGCCTTGCTAATTCCTTTTAATACAGATAACGCATTGAGAGCTAATGCTTCCATTTCGTTTTCTCCAGGAAAACAATAAACAGGTGCGAGGTAGCCGATTCTGCGACGAAGTTCGCTAGTAATGTAGTCACTATGTGCCATGCCCCCTGTCAATAGAATAGCGTCAACGTTACCGCAAAGTACTGCACCTTCTGCTGCTATTTGTTTTGCCGTGTGGTAAATCATGGCATCTGTAATGAGTTGTGCTTGTTTGTCGCCATTTTTAATGCGTTCCTGTATCTCTTTCATGTTGTTGGTGCCAAGATGTGCGGTAAGTCCTGCTTTTCCTGCTATTCGCTTCAGTAATTGTTTTTCTGTATATTTTCCACTGAAACAGAGGCGGATGAGGTCTGCTGCCGGCAAGGAACCTGCACGCTCTGGCGAGAACGGACCTTCACCGTCGAGAGCATTGTTGGTGTCGATGGCTTTTCCGTGTTCATGTGCTGCTACTGATATGCCTCCTCCTAAGTGGCAGATGATGAGATTGAGGTCTTCGTATCTTTTACCGATTTCTCTTGCGTATCGTCTTGCAATGGCTCGTTGATTAAGAGCATGCCATATACAGATGCGAGGCATGAGTGGACTACCGCTGATACGTGCCAATGGAGAGAGTTCATCGACAACTCCTGGGTCAGCAATAAATGCGCGACAGTTAGGAATTGTGATGGCAATTTCATGGGCTATCAGACAACCAAGATTGCACGCGTGATTGTGCATGACGCATCCGTGTAGTGTGTCGTTGAGCATCTGCTCGTTGATTTCGTAAACTCCGCCTGCAATAGGCTTAACCAAGCCTCCACGTCCAATGACAGCATCGAATTTTACAGGAATATTGGCACGGTGCAGTTCTTTGATGACAAGATTGCGTCGGAAATCCTGTTGTTCGGTAATAGCATCATAGACAGCCAATTCATCGGCAGAGTGGGTGATGCTGTGAAGGAGTATTGGCTTTTCGTCTTCATAGACAGCCATCTTGGTCGATGTTGAACCTGGGTTGATGACGAGAATTCGCATAGCTTTTGATAATTAGTTAATGACTTTCTGTACTTATCTCATTCCCTTGTTGTTTTCTTTTTGGCTTTTCTCTTAGAGTGCCGTTGGAGGGAGGACTTGTTTTGAGTTAATCCGGTAGGCTTGATAGGGCGAAGAGTATGCTGTTGAATTTTGCTTCGGCACAGTCGCCACGTGAAGGTACCACCACTGGATGGGAAGCTCCACAAAGCATTCCTGCTGTTTTCGCTCCTGCAAATAGTGTCATGGATTTGTAGAAAACGTTTCCTGCCTCTATGTCTGGCATGATGAGCACGTCGGTTTCGCCCATCAATGGTGATTGCAGACCTTTGGCCTGTAAGGCTTTTAAAGAACATGCTGTTTTGATGTCGAGAGGGCCATCTACGATGCAATCACCATAGATACCATCTTTCGCCATCTGACAAATGTCTTTATAGCCGTCAACGAACGGGAAACGCTTGCTTGGTTTCTCAGAACAATGAATAAGGGCAATACGTGGTTGTCGGATGCCCATGGCATGACATACTTCTGAAACGTACCTTACCTGTTCGATGCGTTGCTCGTGAGTGGGATATGGAATTACCGCAGCATCGCTAAAGAAGAGCATTTTGTGGTAGGTGGGTATCTCTGCCAATGTGAGGTGGGTCAGGATACGTCCTTCTGGAAGCAGTCCATGTTCCTTGTTAAGTACTGCACGTAGGAGCTGGTCAGTTCCAATGAGTCCTTTCATAAGGACATCGGCTTTTCCATTTCTTACCATGGCCACGGCCTTGTTGGCTGCTTCTTCTGGTATGTCATCATTTACATAGATAATTTCTGCCAATCCAAGTTGTTCACATTGGTTGAGCGCAGATTTGGTGGCTTCGTCATAGACGCATACGGCAGCAATTTTACGGCATTTTCCATTCTGCTGCAGTTTGTTACGGAGTTCTTCAAAGGATTGAATCATAGGCTTTAGTTATTTTTTTTATTGTTAGGATTTCTATATCAGACTTTGCCGGTACCATTCAAAGAGTTTTCTTACTCCATTTTCAATCTCTACGTGATGCGTCCATCCCAGTGAGTGTAGTTTGGAAACATCGATGAGCTTGCGCATGGTTCCGTCAGGTTTTGAGGTGTCGAAAACGATCTCACCATTAAATCCTATGGTTTCCCTTACCAATTCTGAGAGTTCTCTGATGGTGAGTTCTTTTCCTGTTCCTACGTTGATGTGACAGTTGCGGATTTCTCCAAGGGCGGGAATAGCGCCACCACGCCCTTCTGAATTGTTTCGATCTACGAGACCATTAGTCTTTGCACCGTAGAAAACAGATGAATATTTTTCAATTCCAATGATGTCTTTGAAATCTACGTTTAAGAGAATGTAAACACTTGCGTCTGCCATGTCTTCACTCCATAGAAATTCGCGTAGTGGAGTGCCAGTTCCCCATAAAACAACCTTGTTGTCGTATATGCCGTAGAATTCTAATGCTTTTAGAATACGTTCGTGGCTATTATTTCCATCGACATTACCTTCTCCGATGATGGCTCGTAATTTGTCTGTGGGGTTAATGGGGCGTTTATTCATATCTGTCTCGATACTCTTCCAGTCTTGTTCGTGGATGAGTTTTGCCAGATAGATTTTTCGCATCATAGCAGGCATGACGTGACTGTTTTCAAGATGGAAGTTGTCGTTTGGTCCGTAGAGGTTGGTTGGCATCACGGCGATATAATTCGTGCCGTACTGTAGATTATAGCTCTCACACATCTTAAGACCTGCTATTTTGGCAATAGCATATTCCTCGTTGGTGTATTCGAGTGGTGAGGTGAGCAAGACATCTTCCTTCATGGGCTGTGGCGCGTTTTTAGGATAGATGCATGTTGAGCCAAGGAACAGCAGTTTCTTGACTTGGTGTGCATAGGCTTCGCTGATAACGTTGCATTGCATTTTCATGTTCTGCATGATGAAGTCAGCACGGTAGAGGGAATTGGCCATGATGCCACCTACGAAGGCTGCTGCAAGGACAACAGCATCAGGTTGCTCTTGGTCGAAGAACTGTTTGACTGCTATTTGGTCAGTCAGATCAAGTTCTTTATGGCTTCGCCCAACGAGATTTTTATAACCCCGTTGCTTGAGATTATTCCAAATGGCTGAGCCTACGAGCCCGTGGTGTCCAGCTACATATATTTTGCTGTTCTTGTCCAACATTGTTGTCTTTGTTTTGACTTTTATCTTGTTTATTTTTACCCCATTGTGGGTTGTTTTATTTATAATTACTCTGGGAGCTGTGCTTTGAGGAAGAGTTTTTTGACGAAGGTCATGTCATGGCGAACCATGATTCTGACGAGTTCTTCAAAGGATGTCTTCTGTGGGTTCCATCCCAGTGTGTTTTTGGCTTTTGCTGGATTCCCGAGTAGTTGGTCAACTTCTGCAGGGCGGAAGTATTTAGGATCTACTTCTACAAGAATTTTTCCTGTTTTCTTGTCTATTCCTTTTTCGTCTATACCATCGCCACGCCATTCCAATTCAATACCAGCCTCTTTGAATGCGAGTGTCGCAAACTCACGTACAGTATGGTATTCGCCTGTTGCAATGACGAAATCATCGGGTTGGGGCTGTTGTAGTATAAGCCACATGCATTCGATGTAGTCTTTTGCGTATCCCCAGTCACGGAGTGAGTTGAGGTTTCCGAGATAGAGCTTGTCTTGATAGCCTTGTGCAATGCGTGCGGCAGCAAGTGTTATTTTTCTTGTGACGAATGTTTCACCTCTTCGTTCACTTTCATGATTGAAGAGAATACCGTTACAGCAATACATGCCGTAGGACTCCCGATAGTTTTTCATGATCCAATAGCCATAGAGTTTGGCTACAGAATAGGGTGAACGGGGATAGAATGGAGTTGTCTCGCTTTGCGGAACTTCTTGTACTTTTCCAAATAGTTCTGATGTTGAGGCTTGGTAGATGCGACAGCTTTTCTCCAGTCCGCAAATTCTTACTGCTTCGAGAAGTCTGAGTACTCCTGTTGCATCAACGTCTGCCGTATATTCTGGCACGTCAAATGACACCTTTACATGGCTTTGTGCTGCAAGGTTGTATATTTCCGTAGGTTTTGTTTCACCAATGATTCTGATGAGCGACGAAGAGTCTGTCATGTCCGCCCAATGGAGGTTGACGAGTCGTTTTTTCTTCATATCGCGTACCCATTCATCGAGATAGAGATGTTCTATTCTTCCTGTATTGAATGATGATGAACGTCTTAGGAGTCCATGCACTTCGTAACCTTTCTCGATGAGAAATTCAGCGAGGTATGAACCGTCTTGTCCGGTAATTCCTGTGATGAGGGCCACTTTCTTGTCTTCCATATCTGTGTTATTGTGTTAGTCTTGTTTGGTTTAAGGATTATTTTTCTTTCGTGCGAAATAAAATCGTTAGATTTTTGACTCGGTTAATCCATTTCAGAGAATTGCTTGATGCGTTGTTCTTCTGAGAGTTTGCAGATGAGCAGGGTGTCGTTGTTTTCTGCTACGATATAACCGTCGAGTCCCTGTACTACCACTTTTTTCTCTTGTGTGGTGTGGATCATACAGTTGTGTGACTCTACGAGAGTGATATTATTTCCGATGCATGCATTACCATAGATGTCTTTTCTGGTCTGCATTTGCAGCGAACCCCATGTGCCGAGGTCGCTCCATCCGAAGTCTGCAGGACATACGAAAATCTCTTCTGCCTTCTCCATGATGGCATAATCGACGGATATGTTGTCACATTCTGGGAATGTGCGGTCTATTTCCTCCTGTTCTTCTTCTGTTCCGTATATCGGGAGTAGTGACTCGAAGAGTTTGGACATGACGGGTTGATATACGCGGAATGCATTGACGATAGTTGATACATTCCAAATGAATATACCTGCGTTCCAAAAGTAGTAGTTCTTCTTGATATATTGTTTGGCAGTCTCAAGGTCTGGCTTTTCCTTGAAGGAATCCACTCGGAAAATTTCTTTGTTTCGTAAAGAACTGCTTGACAGGTCTGCCTGTATGTATCCGTATCCTGTTTCTGGTCTTGAGGTTTTCATGCCCAGTGTAACGATGGCATCGCTATCGGCTGTGAAATCAAGACATTCGCTTACTACACGTCTGAATTCTACAGGGTCAGTTACGATATGGTCACTTGGTGTGACTACGATATTAGCTTTGGGGTCTTGAGCTTTAATTCGCCAACTGACGTATGCAATACATGGTGCGGTATTGCGCCGACATGGTTCGCAAAGTATATGGTTTGTTGGTATGTCTGGCAGTTGTTGCTGCACCATACGAACATATTTTCGATTTGTGACCACCCATATATTGTCATGGGGGACTACACTTTCGAAGCGGTCTCTTGTGAGTTGGAGCAATGAGCGTCCGACTCCCAATACATCGATGAACTGTTTTGGGGTTTCTTCGGTACTCATAGGCCAGAATCTGCTACCTACTCCTCCTGCCATGATAACGAGATGGTTGTTGTTTCTTGACATAAGCAATTTATACGTTGTTGAAAGTTTAAGAAAACGTGGCAAATATACGGAAAATATTCGGTATTAAGAAATATTTACGTCTATTTTATCTGCCTTTTTGCAAGAATCTTTGTTTTTTTACTTTTTTCTTGATTTTTTTAGCAACGAACGCACGATGAAATAGCCAATGGCAAGTATTATGATGGCAAGTATGCCAATTTTTATGTATTCGGCATATTCTGTGATTTTATCGTTTAGTTGCTCTTCAGGTACAACGCTGTGGAGGTACCATCCCAGGAGTGCGAGGATAGAATGCCATGCTGCTGCTCCTATTGTAGTATAGAGCAAGAATTTCCAGTAGTTCATCTTGGCGAGTCCTGCTGGGATGGAAATAAGGTGTCTGATGCCAGGTATGAGTCTTCCTGTGAGAGTTGCTACTACGCCGTGGTCGTCGAAGTAGCGTTCGCTTTTCTCTACTTTTTCTTGGTTGAGCAGACATAGTTTTCCCCATTTGCTGTTGGCGAAACGATAGATAACCGGTCTTCCTACGTAGTAAGCCACAAGATAGTTGATGGATGCTCCGAAGTCAGCTCCGATTGTAGCGAATAGTATGACAAGGAAAACATCAAGATTTCCTCCTGCAGCATGGTAGGCTGCTGGTGTAACTACGAATTCTGATGGTACGGGTACGACCGTGCTTTCGAGTAGCATGAGGAAGAATATGGTGCCATAGTTGAGGTTGGCAAGGAGTGATGTAATAAAGTTCACTGTTGTTTGCTTTTATGAATCTGTTTATATGCGAAATCGTAATAGTCCTTCGTGGCCATATTCTCGGGAAAGTATGCCCCGAGTATCATGCGCAGTTCGATGGGGTTTCGTTCTGCTGCCAGACGGAGATAATAGAGAAAGTCTTCAGCTTGGTTAAGTCTGAGTGAGCATAGTGCGAGAAGTGAAAGTCCTTCTGTGCAATTTTCATCGATGACTGGCAATTTCTCTTTGAGTAGTTGGAGACACTCTTTATATCTTTGACAGTCTGTTAGGGAGATGGCAATTCTTATGAGTGTATGCATCTGGTCTGTTGACAGTTCGAGAGCTTTGTTAAAATATCTATCAGCTGCTTCGTACTGTTTCTCAGTTTGTAGGATATGTGCCCGAGCCACGTAGAGGTCTGTTTTGTTTTCTCCTTTTTCTTCTGCTTTATCCAAAAGTTTTTTTGCCTCTTCGTTATTCCCGAGTGCACCTTGGCAGAGTGCCATTTGATGATAGATAGCTCCTGCGTATTCTCTGGCATTCCCGCTTTCCTTGAGTGCTTTTTCCAACCATTCCAATGCTTCCTTAAACTCATTGGTGTTGATGAGGCAGGTGGCAAGTTGAATATATCCGCTACAATCATATTGTGCATGACTGAGGGCGGTCTTGAAGAATTTTACAGCCTCTTCCCAGTTGCCTTTTCCCATTAATGCTGATGCCTTGATGCCATGTGGAACGGGATCGTCAGGGTCAATGGCAATTGCATATTCGCTGCTATTGATGGCTTCATCGAATTTGTTTTGTGAGAGTTGTGCTTCAGCCAGTACTTTCCAGTATTTCTTGTCGAAAGGATATTTGTCGGCAAGTTCTGTGAATATGCTTTCACATTCTTCGAGTTTCCATGTACCGTAGAGTGCTCTTCCCAATAGTTCTTTATAGTCATCGTCCTTGACGTCACAATATCTCATCATCCATGTATATCCTCTTTCGTATTCTCCATAGTCGAGATAGAGGTTTGCCACGTCTTTGATGAACCATCCGTTGTCATCATTGGTGAGTTCATGGAATTTTGCTTCAAGGAGCTGTTCTGCCTCTTCTAGCTTGTATTGGTAGATGAGTAGTTCGGCTTTGATGTAGATATAGTCGGGATCGTCTTCGGCTTCAATCATACTGACGTAGTATTCTGCCTCTTTGAGGTTGTCGTTCTGGAGTGCATTTCTTGCCATGAAGACATTGGGCAGGGTGGCGTTTGGGAAGAGGTCAATAGCGTTTTGTGCCACTTCCATGGCTTTGTCCATCTGATCTGTCAACCGATAGTAGTCTGCAATATCTATGAGGTCGTCTGCATCAAAGAAGGGCGGCATCCCTTTGGATGCTGCCTCTTCGTATGCTTTGAGCATTTCTCTGAACTCTGGGTCGTTGAAGAATTTGTCGTCAGTCAATAGCATTTAAATTGCCTTGTTTCTTATTTGTTTTTCTTTGCCCAGTTGTCTTTTAATCCTACTGTACGGTTGAAGACAAGGTGTCCGGGCTTAGAATCTTCATCGGGTGTGAAATAGCCGATGCGTTGGAACTGCAAGAAGTCTCCAGGTTGTTTCTCTTCAAGGAATTTCTCTACATAGCAGTTGTTGAGTACTGTGAGAGAATCTGGGTTGAGGAGTTCTCGGAAGTCGCGTTCGTCAGCACCAGGGTTTTCTACGGAGAACAGTCTGTCGTAGAGTCTTACTTCTGCTTTTGTGCAGTGGTTAGCACTTACCCAATGGAGTGTACCTTTGACCTTTCTGTCTGCTCCCGCCATTCCGCTCTTGCTTTCTGGGTCGTATTCTGCATAGATTTCTTCAATCTCTCCTGCTTCGTTTTTCTTGCATCCTGTGCAGGCGATGATGTATGCGTTTTTGAGTCTTACCTCTTTTCCGGGTGTCATACGGAAGAATTTCTTGGGTGCATCTTCCATGAAGTCTTCGCGCTCAATCCAAAGTTCGCGGCTGAATGTGATGTTGTGTGTTCCGTCTGCCTCGTTTTCTGGGTTGTTGATAGCTGTGAGTTCTTCTGTCTGTCCTTCAGGATAGTTGGTGATGATAAGTTTTACGGGGTTGAGTACTGCAGACACTCTGCATGCTTTTTTGTTAAGGTCTTCACGTACGGCTGCTTCAAGGAGAGCGTAGTCGTTGAGTGCGTCAAACTTCGTGTATCCGATGGAGTCGATGAAGTTTCTGATGCTTTGAGCAGAGTATCCTCTTCTTCTCATTCCGCAAACGGTTGGCATTCGTGGATCATTCCATCCGCTGACGAGGTTTTCGTCAACGAGTGCTTTAAGTTTGCGTTTTGACATAACGGTATAAGTGAGGTTGAGTCTGTTGAACTCAATCTGTCTTGGGCGGTATTCTGTCTGTCCTTCTTTTTCTTGCAGGAAGTCCACGAATTTATCGTAGAGTGGGCGGTGAGGCACGAATTCGAGGGTACAGATGGAGTGTGTAACCCCTTCAAAATAGTCGCTCTGTCCGTGTGCGAAGTCGTACATGGGGTATGCGTGCCATTTTGTTCCTGTTCTGTGGTGAGGAATCTGAATGATTCTGTAAATGATGGGGTCGCGGAAGTGCATGTTTGGGTTTGCCATGTCGAGTTTGGCTCTGAGCACCATAGAACCCTCTACGGCTTCCGGCGTATTCATTTGTTTGAAGAGCTTGAGGTTCTCCTCTATGGGTCTGTCGCGGAACGGACTTGGTTGTCCAGGCTGTGTGGGCGTTCCTTTCTGTTCTGCAATTTGTTCAGATGTCTGTTCGTCCACGTATGCCATTCCTTTTTCTATGAGCCAAATGGCGAACTCCCACAGTTTATCGAAGTAGTCGGATGCATAATACACATTTCCCCAGTTAAATCCGAGCCACTTGATGTCGTTCATGATGTTTTCGACATACTCTGTGTTTTCTTTAGTGGGGTTGGTGTCATCGAATCGGAGGTTGCAAATTCCGTTGTATTTTTCTGCTACTCCGAAGTCCATGCAGATGGCCTTGGCGTGTCCGATGTGTATGTATCCGTTAGGTTCCGGTGGAAATCGTGTCTGTATGCGTTTGCCATTTTTGCCCTCTGCGAGGTCGTTTTCTACAATCTGTTCAACGAAGCTAATGCTTTTTTTCTCTTCGTTCTCTGTTGTTGTTTTCTCTTCAGTCATATTGTGTGATACGTTTTTGTTTTCTTTTTGTTGGAGCAGTCTATGCTACAAGTGTGATATAGTGATGTTTGTTAGCTTGACGGCTATAGTTTGCCCTTCGTTTTGCAAAGATACAATAGAAATCTCTAAAATCTTAAGAAAAGCGGTAAAAAATGTGGAATAAGGTCAAAAACATGTTATATATCATATAAAAATATTTGTGCTAGTTAAAAAAAAGAAGTACCTTTGCAGACGTTATCCTGAATACAATCTTTTTACCTTAAAAGGACTAATACCTGTTTCGTGATGTCTCTGCTGTGAAGTTGGGACATCGCTTTTTTTTGTATTGGCAAGATGACGTTATGTGGGTGAGTATTGAGTATATTGTTAATACAGGGTCATTTGAATATTTTTTTCCTATTCCGAGATGTTAGGCCATTATAATGTGGCTGCGAAAGCGAGGTAAAACGAGAGCTCTGTTAAAAGGAATGTGGCTCCGCAGCAATCGCCCGTATATCCCTGCAATTTGCGGTTCATCAGCAGATAGAGCAGATAGAATACAACACACGGAACGGCAACCAGCACTTCTATCGATGAAAATGGAATGGCAAACCATTGGTTCATCATCCAGCCCCAACCTACTAAGGGCATTAGTCCGGTGAGAGCCAGTCGGAGACCAGCCTGGAGTCCGTATTTTACATAAACGGTTTTAGATTTAGCCTCTTCCTCTTTACGGGCATAGGGTAGAAACATGATGAGTTGACCGCTTACCATCTTACAAAATGGGTCGGCTGCAAGAATTGTCGAAGCAAGAAGAAGTGTTGAAGCGGAATCGGCATTATCCAAAGCAAAGGAAGGTATGAGGGTGGTAATTTCATGATCTCCGATGGCGAGAAGTGTAGTGGCGAGTAGTGCAAAATAAAGAATCAGTCCCAAAACGCCGTATGTGCCTATATGTGAGTCTTTCATGATGGAAAGGATGCGTTCGCGGTTGTAGCCACCTCCGAATCCGTCAAGAAAGTCTGCAAGACCATCTTCATGGAGCGCCCCTGTGGTGAGGATTCGTGCGATGATAGCTAATAATACCGCTACGGGCAAGGTGAACCATGCGCTTGTTATATAGAATGTTAGAGCCATGATTCCGCCTGTGAGCCATCCGGCCAAAGGCCAGTATTCCACAACGTGCTGATAACATGCTTTGGAGGGTGAACACAGTCGCCAGAAAGGCAGTCGGGTGAAGAAGATGAGTGCTGCCATAGGAGTCTCCCACCATTTTGTTTGGTCTATGCGAAGTCTCATGATTGTTGTTTTTTTCGATGGTTAGAAATATTTGGTGATGTGTGCATTATCGAAATTATTCATCTCCTGCATCATCCGTACGCTACTCTCCAAAATGCCAAAGGAACAAAGTGCTCCTGTGCCTTCTCCCAGTCTCAGACCAAGATTCAATAGTGGCTGCACTCCCATACTGTCAAGCAGCAGTTTGTGGCCGCTTTCGTCACCACAATGGGCAAATACCATGTATTGTTTGGCTTGTGGGTAGAGTTTGCTTGCGGCCAAGGCACATGCAGTCATGATGAATCCGTCTATTAATATAATAAGGTGTAATTCTGCTGCACGCAACATGGCTCCAATGGCTGCCACCATTTCGAATCCGCCGAAATAACGTATTACCTCCCATGCATCCTCTTCCTGACCTCCATTGGCTTTGAATCTGTTTACTGCCTCGTTCAGTACCTCGTATTTATGATTGATGCCCGTTGTATTGAGTCCTGCGCCAGCTCCGATGCAGGTGTTGAGTGGCAGATGGGCAAACAGGCTCATCCATACGCTGCTTGGCGATGTGTTGGCGATGCCCATTTCTCCTATAGAAATCACCTGGCAACCTTCTTTCTGACAGCAATCCACCATGTCGCGGCCTATGCCGAGTGCTTGTTCCATTTCTTCCTGACTCATGGCCGCTTCATGCAAGAAATTGTTAGTGCCCCAAGCGATTTTGCGTGGAATGATACCTTCTATAGATGAAAGGTCGTGATCCACTCCGACGTCGATAATCTTCAAGTCGAAACCGTATTGTCGGCAGAACATATTGACTCCGCCTCCGCCACGTGTGAAGTTTATCATCTGTTGCCAAGTCACTTCGCGTGGCGAGACGCTTACTCTTTCGCGCTCAATGCCATGGTCTGCACCAAATAGCAAGTGACAGGGATGATGCAGGGTGGGCGATAGTGTCTGTTCTATCAAGCATACCTGTAATGCGAGTTCTTCCAAGCGGCCCAATGAGCCTTTGGGTTTGTTGAGATTGTCGATTTTCGACTGAATGGCAGGACGAAGTGAATCGTCGAGAGGATAAATATTAAATGTTGTCATTTGATTTTTACTGAAATTCCACTAACCATCAGAATAACCTCGTCGGCCTTTGAAGCCACATATTGGTTGAACCATCCCAGTAGATCTGTAAATCTGCGTTGCACGGCATTGGCACTCACTCCACCTGAACCAATTTCGTTGGTTACGAATATGAATGTGGCATTTTGACTCACCAAACGGTCAAATTCCTGCTTCAGTTTGTCGAGCACTATGTCAACCTCCTCTGCTTCGCAGAAGAAATTAGTGGCCCAAAGCGTCAGGCAGTCCACCAAAACCACACGTTCTGAAAAGTCGTGACGACTCAGCGCGCGTTCCTCTTCTATATTAGTCCATTGTGGTCCACGACGCTCCTGATGGCGACGTACACGCTCGCGAAACTCGTCATCCCAAATATGGGCAGTGGCCAGATAAACAGGGCTTTCGCTGAGTGTTAACGCCAATTGCTCTGCTTTTTCACTTTTTCCAGACCGTTGGCCGCCGGTGATAAGGATTATTCTGCTCATAAAATGCAAAATTAAGATAAATTCTTCAATAAATTGTTCTTTTCGATGGAAAAATTTGTCTGTTTGTAGAGTTTTCTTTGGAAATGTTTGGTAGTTATTCTTTTTTTTTGTTACTTTGCAACTCGAAACTTAAGTAATTAAACGTTACAACATATTATATAATCATTAAAAACGATGAAAAAAGTATTTTTAATGCTTGCCGTTGCAGCTTTTTCTGCACAGGCAATCTCTGCTCAGACTGTAGAGGAAAGTGAGAATCAGGACAACTGGTATGTAGGCATCAAGGCTGGTGCGAGTGCAAAGGCCACAGGTGTTTCAGTATTCAACAACATTAACCCTTCTGCCGGAATTCGTGTAGGCCGCTGGTTTACTCCAGTATTCGGTCTCGCCGTTGAAAGCGACGCTTATGCCCGTACACGTGGATTCGGTAGCTACAGTACATTGGTTCGTGCGCTCAACACTTCTGTACTCGGTACTACAAACTTCAGCAATTGGTTTGGCGGATACAAAGGCGAGCCTCGCAACTTTGAGGTAATCGGTGTTTATGGACTCGGATGGGGTCACGCTTTCGGTACTTCTAACGAGCGTGAAGGTCAGGACAACGATGTACTGACATCTAAGATTGGTCTTGATTTCGCTTTCAACCTTGGCGCAAACAAGGCTTGGCAGCTCTATATTGAACCAAACCTCGTGTATGGTCTCAATGCAGGTGGTCAGGACATCAAGTACAACTTCGGTACCGCAGCCTTCGGAGTTAACGTTGGTTTGAACTATAAGTTCGGTAACACCAATGGTACTCACAATTTCAAAATCGCACAGCTCCGTGACCAGGCCGAAATCGATGGTCTGAATGCCAAGATTAACGAGCTCCGTGCTGAAAATGCTAACAAGGACAACAAGATTGCTGCTGATGGCCGTACCATCGCTGACCTTCAGGCTCAGCTCGCTGCTGAAAAGAGCAAGCAGCCTGAGGTGAAAGTCGTTAAGGAAAACAATACTCAGCTCCAGCCAATCGTTATCTTCGGTCAGGGCAAGAGCACCATCGACGCTGCTCAGTATGCAAGCATCGAAATGGTTGCTAAGTACATGCGTAATCACAAGAATTCTAAGATTATCGTTCGTGGCTACGCTTCACCAGAAGGAAGTGCAGAAATCAACGAGAAGATTTCTATCGCACGTGCTAACGCTGTGAAGAACGCTCTTGTTAAGCGTTACAAGATTGCGGCCAGCCGCATCACTACTGAGGGTCTCGGTGCAACCGACAAACTCTCAGAGGAGGTTGACTTCAACCGCGTAGCTATGTTCTTCGATACTACTAAGTAATAAGAACTCAGCATTTAGCGACAAATAAACAGTCCGTCTTGTGGAGTATTTTCTGCAAGACGGATTTTTTTGATTATAACTTTGAGACATCTGTACTTCTGTCGCTTTCTGAATAGTGAAATATCTAAAGTATTACCCAAGAACATCCTTTTTTCTTCCCAACTATCTCCTATTATTGTCCCAAATCTGATGGGACTTACTTGGGACTTACTTGGGACTTACTTGGGACTTACTTGGGACTTACTTATGACTCGGTTTTTAGGAATATTATACCTTTCTATGAATGGTTCGATCCCGAATGCATCCCGAATGCATCCCGAATGAGCATATAGTGAAGGCCTCATAAAAAAAACGACTGAAATCTCGCATGCAAAACTTTGTTTGTTTAAAATGACGGACAACGTTATCATTTTTGAGAAATAATGTGTAACTTTGCATCCGAACTTAAAAACAATATACACTTATGACAACTATTCAAATCATCAAAACAACATTGGCTTTTGTTGCCCTCTTTGGAATGCAAACCGTAAAGGCTGCAGAACGATTTGTAAACTTCAGTCAAGGAGACCTGCTCCTTAACCCACAAAAGCAAGTAACCATCACAACGGATGAAGCAGATTTTAAAGCCGTTGATATTGCCGTACATGCTTTGGCAGCAGACTTCGGGCGAGTAACAGGACAAGATGCCGTGCTTCAACATCAGGCAGATGCAAAGATTATAGTGGGAACTATAGGGCACTCTAAATTTATTGACCAACTCGCAAAGAAAAAACTTATCGATGCAGCACAACTTAAAGGAAAACGCGAGAAGTTTATCATCACAACCGTAGGAAAACAACTCATTATTGCAGGAAGCGACAGAAGAGGTACAGTCTATGGAATCTATGAACTTTCTGCGCAGATGGGCGTATCGCCTTGGTACTATTGGGCTGACGTGCCTACTGAAAGACATGACGAGATTTATGTCAACCGAGGAATATATACTGACGGAGAACCGGCAGTTGCTTACCGTGGAATCTTCCTCAACGATGAAGCACCATGTCTCTCTACATGGATTAAAAATACATTTGGTACTAATTATGCAGACCACCATTTCTATGAGCGCGTCTTTGAACTTGTGCTCCGACTGAAAGGAAACATGATGTGGCCTGCCATGTGGATGTGGTCGTTCTATGCTGACGATCCTGCCAACGAGAAAACTGCCAATGATATGGGTATTGTCATGAGCACCTCACATCATGAACCAATGGCAAGAAACCATCAGGAATATGCACGTAAAAGAGCAGAGTGGGGACCATGGAACTATAATACCAATAAAACAAAGTTGCAGCAATTCTTCCGTGAAGGCATCGAGCGCATGAAAGGAACCGAGCAGCTCGTAACCATAGGAATGAGAGGCGATGGCGACGAAGCCATGAGCGACGAAGCCGATACGCGACTCATGCAGCAGATTATTGCAGACCAGCGAAAGATTATTGCAGACGTAACAGGAAAGAAAGCAAGCGAAACGCCCCAAGTCTGGGCGCTCTATAAAGAGGTGCTTGACTATTATGACAAAGGAATGAAAGTTCCTGAAGACGTTATTCTTCTCCTTTGTGACGATAACTGGGGAAATGTGCGTAGAGTACCGAATGCACAAGAACGCAAGCATAAAGGAGGATGGGGACTCTATTACCACGTGGATTATGTGGGAGCACCGAGAAATTCTAAATGGCTCAACGTCACTCCTATGCAGAATATGTGGGAGCAACTCACTTTAGCCTACGAAAACGGTATACAGGCGATGTGGATTCTCAATGTTGGCGACCTTAAGCCAATGGAATTTCCCATCTCTATGTTTATGGATATGGCTTGGAATCCAAGAAAATACGATGTCAACAATATCACAGAGCATGCCCGCCAGTTCTGTCTTCAACAGTTTGGAGCAAAACAGGCAGACGAAGCAGCCCGTCTGCTTAATATCGTCTGCAAACTCAACGGACGATGCACGGCAGAAATGATGGATGCGAACACCTATAATATAAATACAGGTGAATGGAAACAAGTGGTCGATGAATACGCAACTCTTGAGCGCGATGCACTCAGACAGTATCTCACACTCGACGCGAACCAGCGCGATGCTTATCAGCAAATCATACTCTTCCCGATACAAGCAATGGGTAATATCCATCAAATGTATTATGCGCAAGCCATGAACCGTAAACTCTTCAAAGAGGGAAATCCTGATTGTAATCTTTGGGCAGATCGCGTAGAACAGGCGTTTAAGCGCGATTCTACACTTTGTGCTGATTATAACCTCAAAATGGCAGGTGGAAAATGGAATGGAATGATGATTCAGAAACATATCGGTTACACTTCATGGAACGATGACTTCCCGGCAGACAGGATGCCAGAAGTGAAACGCATTGAAAATCCTACTAACGGAGGGTATGTGTTTACAGAAGCAAATGGAGTGGTAGTCATGGAAGCAGAACACTACTATGCCGCATCTGATGCATCAGAAGCAAAATGGACTATCATACCAGACATGGGACGCACAAGAAGCGGAGTTACCCTAATGCCTTATACCAAAGGTGTGGAAGGGGCAAGCCTGACCTATCGATTCCGTATGCCAAACGGAGTGAAGAGTCCACTCAAGATACACATCGTAGTGAAATCCACACTCGACTATCTTAACAAAGGCGGACTTACTTATAGGGTGCAACTCGATCAAGGAGAGGCTCAAACAGTCAACTTCAACCACAATCTCAATGAGAAAAAGGAAAATATCTATTCCATCTATTATCCAACTGTGGCAAGAAGAGTAGTGGAAAGTATTGTTACACTCCCAGTAGTAGAAGGCGAATTCCATACCCTGACAATCAAACCTAACGATCCTGCCATCGTCTTCGAAAAAATCGTCGTTGACGCAGGAGGATACAAACCGTCGTACCTCTTCATGAATGAAAGTACATGTAAAATTGATGCAAGTCAAAAATAAAACGGCTCTATGAAATTATGTCAAAAAAGTGCATAAATCATACAGAGATTAAATGTATCTTTGCACTCAGAAAACATACATAGGTACGAATCAAAGGTAAAGAGATTGTTAAGGAAACGAAAGCGAGCCGATGGAAACTACGGCTCGCTTTTTTCTGTAATTCACCAGGAAACTTTCAATTTATAAGCAAAAACCGAAAAACCTCTAATGTTTCGTTGGTGATTAGGCGGAAAAAGTGTAACTTTGCAACTCAATATGGTGAGATGGTGGAGAAAATCCACATAAAAAGGAATAAACAAACAAACTAAATAGATATGAAACACCAATTACGCAGTGCAGTATGCACAGAAGGAAGAAGAATGGCTGGAGCCAGAGCTCTTTGGGTGGCTACAGGAATGAAACATGAGCAATTTGGAAAACCGATCATTGCCGTCGTCAATTCGTTCACCCAGTTTGTACCCGGACATACGCATCTGCACGAAATAGGACAAATCGTAAAGGAAGAAATAGAGAAAATGGGATGCTATGCTGCCGAATTCAATACAATTGCTATTGATGACGGAATTGCAATGGGACATGACGGTATGCTCTATTCTTTGCCTTCAAGAGATATTATTGCCGACTCGGTAGAATATATGGTCAATGCACATAAAGCAGATGCAATGATCTGCATCTCAAATTGTGATAAAGTGACTCCAGGAATGCTCATGGCTTCCATGCGACTCAATATCCCTACAGTATTCTGTTCCGGTGGACCTATGGAAGCTGGAAGATGGAGAGGAGAAAATGCAGACCTTATTACTGCCATGATCAAAGGAGCTGATAATTCTATAAGCGATGAAGAACTGCAGCAAATAGAACAATGTGCATGTCCAGGATGCGGTAGCTGCTCTGGAATGTTTACTGCAAATTCCATGAACTCGCTGACAGAAGCCATTGGACTCTCATTGCCAGGAAATGGAACAATCCTCGCTACACATGAACGACGCATAGAACTCTTCAGAAAGGCAGCAAGACAGATTGTAAAGAATGCTTTGGCCTATTACGAAGATGGCGACGAGAGCGTTCTGCCTAGAAATATCGCAACCAGAAAAGCGTTCCTCAACGCCATGACACTCGATATTGCCATGGGAGGATCTACCAATACAGTACTTCATCTGTTGGCTGTGGCACAAGAGGCTGGCGCAGATTTTACAATCAAGGATATTGATGCATTGAGTCGCAAAACTCCTTGCTTGTGTAAACTTGCTCCAAATACGCAAAAGTATAGCGTTCAGGAATGTAATAGAGCAGGAGGAATACTCGGAATACTCAACGAACTCAATAAAGGTGGACTCATTGACGGAACAGCGGTGCGTGTGGATGGAATGACACTCGACGAAGCTATGAAGAAATATGATGTTGCCAATCAACCTGAAATCTATTTCTCAGCACCGGGACAACGTTTCAGTACAAAGATGGGTTCTCAAAACGAGCAATATCCGACTCTCGATGTTGATCGTGAGAATGGATGCATACGTGATATCGAACATGCCTATACCAAAGATGGAGGACTGGCTGTACTCTTCGGAAATATAGCTCAGGATGGATGTGTTGTGAAAACAGCAGGTGTCGATGAGGCTCTTTGGCATTTTGAAGGTCCTGCTGTGGTCTTCGACTCACAGGATGATGCCTGCGAGGGAATTCTCGGAGGAAAAGTCAAAAAAGGTGATTGTGTAGTCATCACACACGAGGGTCCGAAGGGTGGTCCAGGAATGCAGGAAATGCTCTATCCTACATCATACATTAAGAGCATGCACATGGGTAAAGAGTGTGCACTTATTACCGACGGACGATTCAGCGGAGGCACGTCAGGACTAAGCATCGGACACATTTCTCCTGAGGCCGCTGCAGGTGGAAATATTGGAAAGATAAAGGATGGAGACATCATAGAAATAGATATTCCAAACCGCAGAATCAACGTGAAACTTTCAGAAGAGGAGCTTGCTGCAAGACCACAACAGCCGTTGAAGAGAAATAGACAAGTGTCGAAAGCCCTTCGCGCCTATGCGCAGAGCGTTTCATCGGCAGATAAAGGTGGAGTGAGAATAATCGACTGAAAATAACGGCAAAGGAGCCGCGACGATGATTAAACGAAAGAAATAGAGAATAGTATGGAAAAAATAAAAGGAAGTGAAGCGTTGATGCTCGCATTAAAGAACGAAGGGGTAACAACAATCTTTGGTTACCCTGGAGGTTCTATCATGCCTGTCTATGATGCACTCTACGACTATACAAGAGGTGAGAAAAAAGCCTTTGATCATATTCTTGTCAGACACGAACAAGGAGCTGCGCATGCAGCAGAAGGCTATGCAAGGGTTAGCGGAGAGGTTGGAGTATGCTTGGTCACAAGTGGACCAGGTGCAACAAATACGCTGACTGGTGTGGCTGATGCTATGCTCGACTCAACTCCTATTGTGGTTATTGCCGGACAGGTTCCTATCGGAGCGTTGGGAACCGATGCCTTCCAAGAGGTGGATCTCGTAGGATTGGCTCAGCCCATCTCAAAATGGAGCTATCAAATCAGACATGCGGAGGATATTGCATGGGCGGTAAGTCGCGCATTCTATATTGCAAGAAGCGGAAGACCTGGACCTGTCGTACTCGACTTTCCTAAAAACGCACAAACGGAAGACGTCGAGTTTATACCTCAAAAAGTTGACTATGTTCGCTCGTATGTGGCTTATCCTAAACTCAATAAAGAGGCGGTGGCAGAAGCCGCTCGTATGATTAACGAAGCAAAACGTCCTCTGGCATTGGTTGGACAAGGTGTAGAACTCGGACATGCTCAGCAAGAACTGCTGAATTTCTTGGAAAAAACCGATATTCCTGCAGGACGTACCATGCTTGGACTTAGTGCTTTGCCTTCCAATCATCCGCTCAATGCTGGTATGTTGGGAATGCATGGAAACTATGCTGTCAATCTGAAAGAACAGGAATGTGATGTCCTTATTGCCATCGGAATGCGATTCAGCGACCGTGTAACCGGAAATCTAAAAACATATGCCAAACAGGCAAAAATCATTCACCTCGATATTGACAAAAGTGAAATTGACAAGAATGTGAAAGCTGATGTGGCTATCATTGCCGACTGCAAAGAATCTCTTCCAGCGTTGACGGCTCTTGTTAATAATGCCAATCATAAAGAATGGCGCGATTCTTTCCTGCCACTTCATGAGCAGGAACGCAAGCGAGTGATAGAACCCGCCATACATCCTACAGAAGGCCCTCTTCTGATGGGTGAAGTCGTGAATGCTGTGGCAGAAAATACTCCAGATGATGCTGTCCTTGTAACCGATGTGGGTCAAAACCAGCTCTTTGCAACCCGCTATTTTAAATATCATCACAAAAGAAGTATCTGTACAAGTGGTGGACTTGGAACTATGGGGTATGGAATGCCTGCCGCTATAGGAGCAACTTTTGGAGCTCCTGGCCGTATGGTTTGTTGTTTTATGGGTGACGGAGGATTCCAAATGTGTATAGAAGAATTGGGTACGATTATGGAACAGCAAGCCCCTGTGAAGATGATTCTCATGAATAATCATTATCTTGGAAATGTACGCCAGTGGCAGGATATGTTCTGGCACAGAAGACAATCGTTTACCAAAATGATGAATCCGTGCTATGAACTCATCGCGCAAGGATACGGCATCCCTTATGAGGCAGTTACAGACCGTGCACGTTTGTCACAAGCTATACAGAAAATGGCAGAAACTGACGGACCTTATATTCTGGAATGTGCTATTCTGGAAGATGATAATGTGTTACCGATGACACCTCCTGGACTTAGTGTCGATGATATGATGCTCGACGTTCAGGTTTAATAAAAACAAGTAAGCGAACGTTCTCCAAATGTAAACAGAATAAAAGGAAATAAGATGAACGATAAAACATTATATACATTGTTGGTCTATTCAGAGAATATTGCTGGTATTCTCAACCAGATAACTGCTGTGTTTACTCGAAGACAAGTTAATATCGAAAGTTTGAATGTATCGCCCTCAAGTATTGAAGGCGTTCACAAATATACTATTACAGCCTGGAGTGATGAAGACCAAATTAGTAAGATTACTAAGCAAATTGAAAAGAAAATAGATGTGGTGAAGGCTAACTATTTTACAGACGATCAGCTGTTTATACGAGAAACCGCATTCTATAAACTTTCAACGGAAATGGTATTCGGAAATCCAGAAATCTGCCAGATTATCCGACGCTCAGATGCTAGTATTACTGAGGTTAATCCTACCTATGTTATCGTGATGAAATTCGGCATTACTGAAGATATCCTTAAATTGTATCATACACTCAACGACTATGGATGCGTATTGCAATATACGAGAAGTGGACGTATTGCGGTGACCCGATCAACACAAGAACAGGTTAGTGAATTCCTTGATGAAAGAGAAAATAATCATGTTTAGAAACCGCATTTGCAGATAATAATGTAAATAACGAGAGGCAAAATACATAATTATTGGTAGATCATTAAAAGAGATATATTGATGGACAGTCAAGATAATAAAACTATAGGAAAGATTGGAAGATATCAGTTCCTTGCAGAACCTTTCCATTGTGATTATAGTGGCCGTTTGTTTATGGGACATCTTGGAAATCATTTACTTAATGCAGCAGACTTTCATTCTACCGACCGAGGGTTCGGTATGCGCTATCTGATGAAAGCAAAGCGAGCATGGGTATTGTCCCGGTTAGCAATAGAAATGGAAGAAATGCCATTTCAATACACACCATTCACAGTTGAGACATGGGTGGAGGGGGCAATGCGCTATTTCACACAGCGAAACTTTGCCGTTAGCGGTAAAGATGAACAGGGAAATCAAAAAATATATGGCTATGGACGCTCTATATGGGCAATGATTGATGTTGATAACCGCCAACCTACTGATATACTTGCTGTCAACGACGGAGCTATCCAACAATGGATAGAAACGGAAAAAGAATGTCCGATAGATAAAGGAGGAAGGGTGAAAATGACCAATCAAGCACAATATGTGCGTACCATAGACACCTATTATAATGATGTAGATATCAACGGACACATCAACTCTGTGAAATATATAGAACATGTTCTTGATTTATGGCCTATTGATTGGTATCGGACACACCGAATCAAACGCTTTGAAATAGCATATGTGGCTGAGGCACATGCAGGTGACAAACTTTCGTTCTATCGAGAGAATGGTGCGGATGAAAACGAATTCTGCATACGAATTTGCAAAGACGATGGCATAGAAGTATGTAGGAGTAAAGTTAAATTTGTAAAAGATTGAAAGAAAATTTGGTTGTTTGGTGATAATTTGTTATCTTTGCAACCAGAAAAGAAATAGTTAATCCATTGGCGTCGCTTCGAGTAAGCGAGGTGTTGGACCAACAAGACGACTGCTCTCGTGAGGGCGGGCATGGTTCAAGTGGACATGTACAACACATTAAACAATTTGCATTTATGGCAGAAATGAATTTTGGTGGCGTAGTAGAAACAGTTGTCACCAGCAAAGAATTCTCACTCGAGAAAGCACGTGAAGTTTTGAAAGATGAAGTAATCGCAGTTATTGGCTACGGTATTCAGGGACCTGGACAGGCTTGTAACCTGCGCGACAATGGTTTCAATGTCATTGTTGGACAGCGTCAGGGTAAAACTTATGACAAGGCCGTTGCTGATGGTTGGGTACCAGGCAAGACCCTTTTCTCTATTGAAGAGGCTGCTGAAAAGGGTACTATCCTTTGCATGTTGCTTTCAGATGCAGGTCAGATTCAGGTATGGCCTAATATTAAGAAATATCTGAAACCCGGTAAGACATTATATTATAGTCATGGTTTTGCAATCAACTGGAGCGACCGCACTGGTGTGGTTCCACCAAAAGATGTTGATGTAATCATGGTTGCACCTAAGGGATCTGGTACTTCTCTTCGTACCATGTTCTGTGAAGGTCGCGGTCTGAACTGTTCATATGCAGTATATCAGGATGCAAGTGGTAAGGCAAAAGAGAAGACCATCGCATTCGGTATTGGTATTGGAGCTGGTTATCTCTTTGAGACAACATTCCAACGTGAAGCTACTAGTGACTTGACTGGTGAGCGCGGTTCACTGATGGGTGCTATACAGGGACTTCTTCTTGCTCAGTATGAAGTATTGCGCGAGAACGGACATACTCCTTCAGAAGCATTCAATGAGACAGTTGAAGAACTTACCCAGAGCCTTGGCCCGTTGTTCGGTGAAAAGGGTATGGATTGGATGTATGCTAACTGCTCTACAACCGCACAGCGTGGTGCTCTTGATTGGGCTCCTCGTTTCCATGATGCAATAAAACCTGTTATGGAGTGGCTCTACTATTCTGTTAAGACTGGTAATGAAGCACAGATTTCAATTGATGCTAACTCAAAGCCTGATTATCGTGCCGGCTTGGAGAAAGAGCTTGAAGCTATGCGCAATCAGGAAATGTGGCGTGCAGGTGTGACTGTTCGCAAACTCCGTCCTGAAAACCAGGAAGACTAAGAGATCATTCTTTTAGAATAGAAAGAATTTATTTGATATTGGACCGTTACCCTCGACCAAGGGTAACGGTTTTTTTTCCATCTGAAGATGAGCGCATAAGATAAATGTCTTTTATTGGTATCTTAGTTAAGAAAAGCTCATCTATAGCATTATATCTCAAAATAATTCATTAACTTTGCATGCAGTTTTTAAATGATACTCTAACAAAAACAATTTTTAAGATAATGAATACGCTCAATCGTCTCTTTGGATTTAATCCTGCAACAATGTCGCTGAAAAAAGAACTGCTCGGTGGCATTACCACCTTCCTTACAATGGCTTATATTCTTGCCGTACAACCGTCTATACTCAGCAATGCAGGAATGGATGCAGGAGCTGTTTTCACAGCAACGGTGCTCTCCTCTTTGGTAGCTACCATCGTTATGGCTCTTTATGCTAAATTGCCTTTTGCACTGGCCCCCGCAATGGGACTGAATGCATTCTTTGTCTATACCATTGTCTTGAAGATGGGATATTCTTGGCAATTCGGACTTACGGCCGTTTTTATTGAAGGCGTAATCTTTATTCTTTTGACCATTGCAGGGCTACGTAACAAGATTGTTTATGCCATGCCAATACAACTTAGAAAGGCAATATCACCAGGTATCGGGTTGTTTATTGCTTTTATAGGTCTTCAACAGGCTGGCATTATTGTTCATAGTGACGCAACACTTGTTACACTTGGCAATCTTCATACAGCGCCAGTTTTAGTCGCTCTTTTCGGTATTGTTATTAGTGCAGTTCTAATGGTCAGAAACGTTACTGGAGGATTGTTGATAGGCATTCTAGCAACAACAGCCATCGGAATTCCTTTGGGGGTAACAGATGTGCAACATGTTAAAACAATTGTAGATACTCCACCGAGTCTTGCCCCTGTATTCTGTAAAATGGATTGGCAGAATATCTTCACACCTGATATGGCGATTTGTGTGTTTACTCTCCTGTTTATTGATATGTTCGACACATTAGGTACACTTATCGGTGTAGGTAATAGAGCAGGATTTGTAGAAAAAGACGGAACGATGCACGGCATGAACAGAGCTTTTTTTGCTGATGCTGTTGGAACAACGTTTGGTGCAATCGCCGGAACATCTACAGTCTCGACTTATGTAGAGAGTGCTGCTGGTGTGAACGTTGGTGGTCGTAGCGGACTTACTGCTATGACAACTGCCGTTTGTTTTATCCTTGCGCTTTTCTTTGCCCCGTTGTTCCTCTTGATTCCCTCTCAGGCAACTGCCCCGGCAATGATTATGGTTGGAGTCCTTATGATGGTTGGCGTCCGTGATATTGATTTTCATGATTATGCGAAAGCAATTCCTTGTTTTATCTGCATTATTATGATGCCCCTATGTTACAGTATTTCTGATGGTATTCTTCTTGGACTCATAACGTGGGTTATGGTACATGCATTTAGTGGTAAATACCGTGATTTGTCGATAGGTTCTGTTATTCTTGCCCTTCTGTTTATAATGAAGTACATGTTCTTATAAACAATTTAGTTTATAGGATATTAGTAGAATAATGATGAAAACTATAAAATAATGATGAATATGAAAAAATATATATGTGATCTTGTGGTGAAGAGTGTTGATCACATCAGTTCGAAACATGTGCTGATTAAATTGACACACGATGAACCTTTACCTGAAATGTTTCCTGGACAATTTGTCGAAGTAAGTATGGAAGGTGTTGATGGCGTTTTGCTTCGCCGTCCAATCTCAATTAATTTTGTAGATAGAACGAATAATGAACTCTGGCTTATGGTGGCAATGGTCGGCAAAGGCACACGCTACTTAGGACAGGTACAAGTGGGGGATGTTGTCAATTGCGTATTGCCTTTGGGTAATAGTTTTACTATGCCCAATAAGTCCTCAGAACGTCTGCTTCTTGTAGGTGGAGGAGTGGGAGTGGCTCCATTGTTATATATGGGTGCAGAAATGAAACGCTTGGGAATAGAACCGACATTTCTGCTTGGTGCACGTTCTAAGGCTGACTTGTTGGAATTAGATCTTTTCAGTCACTATGGCCGTGTTTGTATTACAACGGAAGATGGAACTGAAGGAGAAAAAGGGTTTGTAACCAATCACTCGATTTTAAAGAAAGAAACATTTGATAGAATAGTTACCTGTGGCCCTAAACCCATGATGATGGCTGTGGCACGATATGCTTCTCAGGCAAATGTTGAGTGTGAAGCGTCATTGGAGAATATGATGGCGTGCGGTCTTGGAGCTTGTCTCTGTTGTGTAGAGAAAACAGTAAAGGGTAATCTTTGTGTCTGCAAAGATGGCCCTATATTTAATGTAAAACAATTGTTATGGCAGATCTGAAAGTGAATATAGGCCATCTGGCACTTAAAAATCCAGTAATGACGGCCTCGGGAACATTTGGCTATGGATTAGAGTTTGCAGACTTTATTCCCCTTGACGGCTTAGGAGGATTCATCGTTAAAGGTACCACGTTGAAAGCACGTGAAGGTAATGATTATCCGCGTATGGCAGAAACTCCCAGTGGTATGCTCAATTGTGTAGGATTGCAAAATAAGGGTGTGGATTATTTCTGCCAGCACATCTATCCCCAACTTAAGGATATAAATACTAACGTCATTGTAAATGTTAGCGGTTCGTCACCAGATGATTATGCAGAATGTGCTTCACGCATTGACGCTCTTGACAATATTCCAGCAATAGAACTCAATATTTCTTGTCCCAATGTCAAGGATGGAGGAATGGCATTTGGCGTAACTTGCGCTGGCGCAGAGAGTGTGGTAAAAGCAGTACGTGAACGTTATCATAAAACGTTAATTGTGAAACTTTCGCCTAATGTTACAAATATAGCCGACATTGCTCGTGCTTGTGAAGCACAGGGCGCAGACAGTGTTTCGCTTATTAATACATTGATGGGAATGGCCATTGATATAGAAAAACGTCGTCCTGTACTCAGTATCGGTACTGGTGGCTTGAGCGGTCCTGCGGTTAAACCTGTTGCATTACGTATGGTGTGGCAAGTTGCTCGTGCGGTTAAGATTCCTATAGTAGGACTGGGTGGTATTATGAATGCTCATGATGCTATTGAATTCCTTATGGCAGGTGCCACAGCTATTGAGATAGGAACAGCAAACTTTATAGATCCA
>SAMEA104315432__coassemble_111_pt1 | contig 49640 bp, 51 predicted proteins | sample SAMEA104315432__metabat2_low_PE_029 | metagenome-assembled genome bin SAMEA104315432 (sample SAMEA104315432) | gut metagenome | biome: Monkey gut; feature: monkey-associated habitat; material: faeces | place: China | collected 2013 | reverse complement strand
TGCGCAGATAGTAATCGAAGCTGGCAGTGATGCGGTTGTCGAGGAATCCGAAGTCAATACCTGCGTTCCATGTGGTAGTTTCCTCCCACTTGATATCGGGATCGTAACCAGTAGGATACAAAGTAGAGATAAATCCGTTGCCTGAGAGCGAAGGATATTTAGATCCCTGTGTTGAAGCAACATAAGTAGCGAGGTATGGATAATAATTATCACCAATATCCTGCTGACCGGTAACACCCCAACCCAAACGCAGTTTCATTTCGTTCATCACATCCTTGGTGTTCTTCATCCAAGGTTCGTCTGTAATCTTCCAAGCAAGGGCTGCAGCAGGGAATACACCCCAACGGTTTTCCTTCTTGAAGCGTGAAGAAGCATCACCACGTACTGTGAAGGTCAAGAGGTAGCGATCCATCAAAGTATAGTTCAAACGACCGAAGAATGACAACAGCTGCAGGTGCTTAGCCCATTTGGTTGTCTCAGGGTTGGTATAGGTAGTGCCTTCACGTTCTGTACCCCAGCTCAACGTATATGTTCCGTCATCATTAAGTGTCGGTGTATTGAAACCGTTTGTGGTGAAGATAGTACCATTGTTGTTACCATCACGATAGAAGCGCTGCCATGAATAACCAGCAGTTGCATCGAAGAACGACTTGATGCTCTTTACTTCCTTTTGGTAGTTGACATAGAAATCGAGCAGAGTATTGCTCTTAAACTCTTCAATATGCTGGTATGTTCCGGCACCGTCATTGCGCCATCCGTCCCATGCCGTTGGTGAGTTTGCTGCAGTATAGATATTCTCTTTCGACTTGCTGACATCATAACCGAGGTTCAAGTTGAAGTGCAAATCAGGCAGCCATTTCAGTGCATAGTCAATCTGAAGGTTACCGTTACTGCGGAGAATAGTTGCTTTATCGTCTCTGTCGTTAACAGTAGCAACGGGGTTGTTCGTACCATTTGTATTGAAAGCGTTACCATTCATCTGTGAGTAGTAGCCGTTCCAAAGTTTATATCCATCTAATCCACCCTTCATCTGTGCATCATTATAAATAGGTGCTGAAGGATCCATAGAGATACCTGCTGAAACAGCTCCGCTATTTGAGAACTGGTTCTTTACCCAGTAACCTTTAGCGTTGGCTTTAATCTTGAGGCGATGATCGAGGAATTCAGGAGTAAGATTGAAACCTACAGTGGCACGATCCATCTTCGAATTCTTCAAAATACCATTATTATTGGTATAGCTCACTGCCACACGATAAGGCAGACAACCGGTAGTACCACCTACGCTCAAGTTATAGTCGTGAGATATGGTAGTGCGGAGCACTTCGTCCTGCCAATTGGTATTGAGTGCGCCATATTTCTGTGCATTGTTCTGGATGTATTTCACAGGATCACTATCCTCGCCAAACTGCTTAACGAGTACGTCAGTCAATGCAGCAGTTGACAATGACTCATAAGTCTTGCGTGCTGTATTGATATACATATTGGCAGAGAAGTTAACCTGTGGTTTACCACCACGTCCACGCTTAGTGGTAATGATGATGACACCGTTAGATGCGCGTGAACCGTAAATAGCAGTTGCAGAGGCATCCTTCAGAATAGTCATGTTCTCAATATTATCAGGAGCAATCATTGACAAGGGGTTACCCATACCCTGAACGCTTGAGTTGTCAAGGGGTACACCATCAATTACTATCAATGGATCGTTGCTGGCATTCAATGAAGAACCACCACGCACACGAATTGTACCGCTACCTTCAGGACCACCTGCAGTGGTAACAACAACACCAGGAGCCTGTCCAACCAACAAATCTTGTGCAGATGTTGCAAGTCCAGCCTGTACTTCACTGGGCTTTACAGTACTTACAGATCCAGTGAGGTCGTTTTTCTTCACCGAACCGTAACCGATTACCACAACCTCATTCAATAGGTTCTGGTCGTCGGAAAGGATAACGTTCATGTTTCCAGAAGCCTTCACTGTTTGTGGTGTCATACCCAGGAAGGTAAACGTAAGCTCTGTTCCGGGAGCAGCGTTGATAGAGAAGTTACCATCCATATCGGTAATACCAACAGCCTTACCGTTAACAGTGATGGTAGCACCCATGACGGGCTCACCAGAAGCATCTTTCACATGTCCCTTAATGGCATTGTTTTGTGCCAAGGAACTTGTTGCAAGGAGAAGACCACCAGCCAGTGCCAGCATCTTCATAGGCAATTTAATTTTCACCTGCTTCATGTTTTACTTTGTTTTTAGTTAATATGTTATACTGTTATTGTCATTCCACTCTTGACGAAACGGTTTGATTCAATTGTTTGAAGAAACAGTTCAATACTAATCGTTTTAGGTTCAGATGGGCCTATCATATATAATAGGTGTCAGACATCGGTGACACGCACCGAACAGCCTTTGTGTTTGCAAAATTAAGACCTTTATACTATGTTTATACTTTTTTTAGGGCAAATCCGATGTTTTTTTAGTGCAAACGTTTGCATTTGATTTTATTGATTTACGTCAAAAATCACCTTTACTTTCAAAAATAATAAGTACTTTTGTGCCAACAACTGAAAACCATGAGTGATAAAATACCTATAACAATGAAGGATATCGCCCGCGAATTGGGCGTTTCCGTAGCTACCGTGAGCCGTGCCTTAAAGGACAGTCCACGCATTAGCGCATCGCAAAAGGAACGCATCCAAGCCTACGCCAAGGAGCGCAATTTCTATCCTAATGTCATTGGTGAAGCCCTGCGTCACAGTAGGATACAGCCCATGAAGGTGATAGGAGTAATTGTTCCTGAGTTTGTGCACTACTATTTCATGTCGGTACTTTCGGGCATTGAGGAAGAAGCACGTGCACGCGGCTACCGTGTGATGGTGGCACAAAGCAACGAGCGCTATGATAAAGAAGTGGCTATCTGCGACTCCTTCTATAAGAATAAGGTGTGTGGCATCATTGTATCACAAGCCAAGGACACCAAGCAATATGACCATTTCCGCAAACTGATGGACAATGGCGTACCTTTGGTATTTTACGACCGCATCTGTACAGGTGTGAATGGTTCGCGAGTTGTGGTAGATGACTATATGGGAGCATATACAGCCGTGACCCATCTGATAGATACCGGCTGCAAACGCATTGCTTTCTATGGTTCTCCCATGAATCTCGAACTGTCAAAAAACCGCTATAACGGCTACCACGATGCCTTGGTAAAACACGGTTTAAAAGAACATGAAGGCTTCGTAAAACTATGTGACAACCGCGCACAAGCCGAGGCTATTACACCAGAAATACTATCATTACCAGAAGGCGAAAGGCCCGATGCATTCTTTGCCATCAACGATGACACGGCTATCGGCATACTCTATACCGCCAAGCGCATGGGATTCCGCATTCCTACTGACATCAGTATCTGCGGATTTACCAATGGTGACCGTGCCAAAGCCTGCGACCCAATGCTGACAACAGTAGAGCAGCGCGGTATTGCCGTAGGCGAAGAGGCAGCCAACATTCTAATAGGACAAGTGGAAGGCAGTATTCCCAAGGACGAAGTAGAACTGCGTGTCGTTCGTACCCGACTGGTTATCAGAGGTACGACACGCTAACATAGCATATTATAATATACGGCAAGCAACATGATACAATACGACACAAAACATTCATACATACGTTAAACAATAAAAAAAAAACAATAATAACAATGACACAAAAACCTGATCTTTCATTCTGGAAACTCTGGAATTTGAGTTTCGGATTCTTCGGCGTACAGATTGCCTACGCCCTGCAAAGCGCAAATATCTCGCGCATTTTTGCCACTTTAGGAGCAGACCCCCACGATTTGAGTTACTTCTGGATTCTCCCACCATTGATGGGAATTCTCGTACAACCGATAGTCGGTAGTCTCAGCGACAAGACATGGTGCCGTTTCGGCCGACGTATCCCTTACCTTTTTATAGGTGCCACACTGGCAGTACTTGTTATGTGCCTGTTGCCCAATGCCGGTTCGTTGGGCTTAACCGTAGGCGGTGCTATGTTGTTCGGCCTCATCGCATTGATGTTTCTTGATACCAGCATCAACATGGCGATGCAACCTTTTAAGATGCTTGTGGGCGACATGGTCAATGAAAAACAAAAGGCAAAAGCCTACTCTATTCAAAGTTTTCTCTGTAATGCTGGCTCTGTGATGGGTTATATCTTCCCATTCCTATTCACCTTTCTGGGCATCAAAAACGTAGCCGAGAAAGGTGTTGTGCCCGATTCTGTTATCTGGTCGTTCTATATTGGCGCAGCCATACTGATACTTTGCGTGATCTATACTACGATGAAGGTCAAGGAATGGAATCCTCAACAGTATGCTATATATAATGGTGTAACCGACCAAAAGGAAGAAAAAGCAGAAGAAGAGAAAGCCAACTGGCTGACATTGCTGATGAAAGCTCCTTCTACTTTTTGGAAAGTAGGAGTGGTACAGTTCTTCTGCTGGGCAGGTTTTCTCTACCTTTGGAACTATTCCACAGGTGCTATAGCCGAAACAGTTTGGAGCACTACAGACCCAAAATCGGCTGAATTTCAGGAAGCTGGCAACTGGGTAGGCATTCTCTTTGCCGTCCAAGCCGTAGGCAGTGTGCTATGGGCAGTAGTACTTCCCTTGTTCAAAAACAGCAAGGTAGCGTATGCCATCAGCTTGCTGATCGGCGGTATAGGTTTTGCCATGATACCCTATCTGCACGACCAATACCTGCAGTTCATTCCCTTCTTGATGATTGGTGCAGGATGGGCAGCCATGCTCGCCATGCCGTTTACTTTCGTCACCAACGCACTTCAAGGCTATGGCCACATGGGTGCATACCTTGGACTATTCAACGGAACCATCTGTATTCCACAGATTGTCGCAGCATTGTGCGGTGGTCATTTGTTGCATCTGGTAGGTTCACACCAAAGCAACATGATGGTTGTAGCCGGTATTTTACTCGTTTGTGGTGCCGTTTTCGTGTCCCTGATAGACAAAAAGGAAGCGTAAATAATGCAAACGTTTGCACGTCTTAAGATAAAAATAGTTTGATTGGAGCACCAGAAGGTACAGTTTTTTTTCTTACTTTCGCACCGAGAAACCCAATAACTCATATAAATATGACTCTACATTTCCATATTGAATACAATACAAACTTCGGCGAAGAAGTATCGCTGAACATCATAGTAGGCCATGAGGTGAAGTCGTACCGCATGACAACCATCAACGGCACAGAGTGGTACTGCGATTTAGCACAGAGCAAAGCCACTACCCTCACCTATTATTATAAGGTGTCTGGCGGCAGCAACGGTGACCGTTACGAATGGCAGATGGTAAGGCATCTATTGGACATGACCAACACCACGGCTACTGAATACACCATCTACGACCGATGGAACAGTATGCCCGATGACTCATATCTATACAGTAGCGCCTTTACCGACTGCATCAACCACCAGGAGCCTCAACAGATGAAGGCTACCTCTTTCGCCCAAACAGTGCGAATCACCGTTCGTGCGCCACAGTTGCGCGATGGCGAGCGATTGGCATTGATAGGTTCTGCTCCCTCATTGGGCGGTTGGAATCCAGAGAAGTCACTTCCCATGACCCTCCATACCTATGGTGAATGGGCGATTGACATTGATGCAGCACCCTTGCACAATGGTTCTGTAGAACTGAAGTTCGTCATCACCGACGCTTCAGGCAGCATCCAACAATGGGAATGTGGCTACAACCGCAGCATCAGTCTGCCCACCATGTCGAAGGGCCAAGTAGTGGTATATCATCTCGATCAGGCATTTTTCGAGATTTACAATCACAAATTGGCAGGCACATTGGTACCCGTATTCTCGCTGAGAAGCAAGAGCAGTGCGGGTATAGGTGATTTCGGTGATTTGAAGATGATGATAGACTTGGTAGCCAAGACTGGTCAGCGCGTATTGCAGTTGTTGCCCATCAACGACACAACCATTACGCACACCTGGACCGACTCCTATCCCTACAGTTGCATCAGCATCTTTGCCATCCATCCTCAGTATGCCGATTTTCGCGCTTTACCCGCATTGGCAGATGAGGCAGATCGCAAGTCTTTCGAGGCAGAGCGTCAGCGTTTGAACGCTTTGCCACAGATTGATTACGAAGCAGTAAACAGATTGAAATTAGCATATTTGCAGAAGCTTTATCTTCAAGAAGGTAAAAAGACGATGAAGAGTGCCGAATTTAAGGCATTCTTCCAGGAGACTCAGAATTGGCTCGTACCATACGCTCAGTATTCATATCTGAGAGATAAGTATGGTACAGCCGATTTTACTCAATGGAAAGACCACAACACATGGAATGAGGATGACCGCCAAAACTTATCAAACTCTCGCACTAAAGCCTACGAGGAGGTAGCCTTCTACTATTTCGTGCAGTTCGTTTTGTCATCACAGATGAAAACAGCGCACGACTATGCCAAGCAGAAAGGTGTCATCCTCAAGGGCGATATCCCCATCGGCGTCAACCGTTACAGTTGCGATGTATGGATGGAACCCAAATATTTCAACCTCAACGGACAGGCTGGTGCACCACCCGACGACTTCTCAGTGAACGGTCAAAACTGGGGATTCCCTACCTACAACTGGGATGAAATGCTGAAAGACGACTGCCAATGGTGGGTTCGTCGTTTCCAAAACATGTCACAGTTCTTCGATGCCTACCGTATCGACCACGTATTAGGATTCTTCCGCATTTGGGAAATCCCCACCGACAGCGTTCACGGACTTCTCGGACAGTTCTCTCCTTCGCAGGCTATGAGTCGCGAAGAGATAGCACAGTACGGTTTCAACTTCCAAGAGCAACGCTTCACCGAACCTTTCATTACCGACTGGGTATTGGACCGAATCTTCCACGAGCGTGCTGATGAGGTTCGCCAAACCTATCTCGAACGCATCGATGCCGAGCGTTACCGCATGAAAGCCGAGGTAGATACACAGCGCAAGATCGAAGCACGCTTTGCAAAGACAACCTGTCAGGAAGACCTTTGGTTGCGCGATGGACTCTATGCCTTGGTAAGCGACGTACTCTTTGTTCGCGACCGCCGCGATCCCAACATGTTCCATCCACGTATTTCAGCCCAGCTCGACTTCATCTATGAATCACTCTACGACAACGATAAGGCAGCTTTCAACCGACTCTACAACGACTACTTCTATCGCCGCAACAACCAGTTCTGGTATCGCGAGGCAATGAAGAAACTGCCTAAGTTGGTACAAGCCACCCGCATGTTGGTATGCGCAGAAGATTTGGGTATGGTGCCCGACTGCGTGCCCTGGGTGATGAACGAGTTGAAGATACTCAGTCTGGAACTGCAAAGCATGCCCAAGTCGCCCACAGTGCGTTTTGGTCATCTCAGCAGCAATCCCTACCGTTCGGTCTGCACCATATCAAGTCACGACATGCCGACCCTTCGCCAGTGGTGGGACGAAGATTACAACCGCACTCAAGACTACTACAACACGATGCTCTATCGCGATGGCAGTGCTCCCCATCCACTCCCCGGATGGTTGGCAGAAGACATCATTGCACGTCATTTGGCATGCCCGTCCATGCTCTGCATCCTAAGCATTCAGGACTGGTTGGCTATGGATGAACGTCTCCGCCTACCCGATGCCGATGCCGAGCGCATCAATATTCCAGCCAATCCGAAACACTATTGGCGCTACCGCATGCATCTCAACATTGAGGATTTGATGGCCGACAGCAAGCTGACCGACACCATCAGCACCCTTATCCGACAGACTGGCAGGTTGTAAAGTTCCTCATCACAACCGAGAGACAATATTCATCAAATAACAATCCACATGCTGAAAACAATAATGACTGTACTTGCGCTGCTGCCCATGATGGTAGCTGCGCAGACTGTGACATCACCCAATGGCAATGTCACACTGACCTTCTCGCTGACAGAACAAGGTCAACCGACCTATGAGATGTCGTATAAAGGCAAGAAAGTGGTTAATCCCTCACACCTTGGACTGGCTCTTGCCTGCGACAAACATGCGTCGAAAGGTATGAACGAAACCGACCTCATGGAAGGTTTCAAAGTGAAGGACACCCAAACCTCTACTTTCGACGAGACATGGCGCCCCGTTTGGGGAGAGACAGCCACTATCCGCAACCACTACAACGAAATGGCGGTATGCCTCAACCAGCCCACATCTGGTCGCGACATGACCATTCGTTTCCGGGTCTATGACTACGGCATGGGACTGCGTTATGAGTTTCCTCAACAGGAACAGCTCAACTATTTTGTGATAGAAGAAGAGCACACTCAGTTTGCCATGACGGGCAACCACACTGCTTACTGGATTCCTGGCGACTATGACACACAGGAGTATGAATACCAGATTACGCCCCTTACTGGCATTCGCGAGGTCATTGCCAAGAATCGCGAAAGTTATAAGAACAATTCATCGACCACAGTATTCTCGGACACCGGTGTTCAGACATCGCTCCAACTGAAGACTGCCGACGGTCTGTATATCAACATCCACGAAGCAGCATGCCTTGATTATCCCACGATGCACCTGAATTTAGACGATAAAAACCTCGTCTTTGAATCATGGCTCACCCCTGATGCAGTAGGTCGCAAAGGTTTCATTCAGACTCCATTCAACACACCATGGCGCACTATCCTCGTCAGCGACGATGCCCGCGATATGCTGTCGTGTAAGCTGACGCTCAACCTCAACGAGCCTTGCAAGATAGAAGACACCTCATGGATTCACCCCACAAAATACTGCGGAGTATGGTGGAACATGATTGTAGGTACTAAGACATGGAACTATACCAACGATCTTCCATCTGTACGCTTAGGTCAAACGGACTATAAGAAGTGCAAGCCCAATGGTACACACGGTGCTACAACCGAAGAAGTGAAGCGCTATATCGACTTTGCAGCCAAGAACGGACTTCAGGAAGTACTTGTGGAAGGATGGAACGAAGGCTGGGAGGACTGGTTCGGCCATCAGAAATTGGATGTCTTTGACTTTGTCACTCCATATCCCGACTTCGACATCAAGGCCCTCAACGAGTATGCTCGCTCGAAAGGCGTGAAATTGATGATGCACCACGAGACCTCAGCTTCCACTCTCAACTACGAGCGCCACATGGAGAAAGCCTTTGAGTTGATGAACAAATATGGTTATGATGCAGTGAAAACCGGTTATGTGGGCGACATCATCCCACGTGGCGAATACCATTACAGCCAACTCACCAACAACCACTACCAGCGTGTGATAGAGACTGCTGCCAAGCATCATATCATGGTCAATGCCCATGAAGCCACACGTCCTACAGGTATCTGCCGCACATGGCCTAACCTTGTAGGCAACGAGAGTGCACGCGGCACCGAATATGAAGCCTTTGGCGGTAGTGTGCCCTACCATACTGTGATGTTGCCCTTCACCCGTTTGCAAGGCGGTCCGATGGACTACACGCCCGGTATTTTCGAAACCAAACTCTCTGAATGGAGCAGTAACACAAGTTTCGTACACACCACCCTTTGCGGTCAGCTCTCACTCTATCTTGTGATGTACAGTCCATTGCAAATGGCTGCCGACCTGCCCGAACACTACGAGAAATACGATGATGCCTTCCAGTTTATCCGCGACGTAGCTTGCGACTGGGACGACTCTAAGTATCTTGAGGCAGAGCCTGCCAAGTATATTACCGTAGCCCGCAAGGCCAAAGGCACCGACAACTGGTTTGTTGGCGGTAAGACCGATGCCGAAGCACGCACCGCCGTAGTACGTCTGGACTTCCTCGATAAGGGTCGTAAGTACGATTGCGCCATCTATCAGGATGGTAAGGATGCCGACTATGAGCGTAATCCCAAAGCCTATCAGATTATCCACAAGACTGTGAAACGTGGCGATGTGCTGAAGATCAAAGAGGCACGTGGCGGTGGTTTCGCTATTTCGCTGATGGCAAAATAATCCCCTATTGAAGCAATCAATATGAATGGAAAATATATTCTATCTGCACTGATGGTCACACTAATCACACCGGTGGTCCATGCACAGGGACGTTTCAACGAGATGGTCTATGATAAGACACAGACCGTATTCCACCTCAACGCACCCGCTATGCCCAAAGTGCGTATCTATCAGAACGGTCAGGGTGGCAAGCCCATCAAGACTGTGCGCGCCGTAGGCACCGACCGCTGGGAAGCCACAGTGAAAGGCGACCTCAACGGCAAGTTCTACACTTTCGACATCGGTCGCGGCGAGTGTCCCGGCACTTTTGCCAAGGCCGTAGGTGTCAATGGTCAGCGTGGTGCCATCGTCAGACAGGAAGATACCGACCCAGAGGGATGGAGCGAAGACAAGCGTCCACAAGTAGCTTCGCCTGCCGATTTGGTGATCTACGAACTACACATGCGCGACTTTTCCATCAGTCCTACATCGGGTCTGAAACATGCGGGTAAGTATTTGGCACTGACCGAGCCAAGCGCCATCGACTATCTGAAGCGCCTCGGCATCAATGCCATCCACTTTCAGCCCCTCTTCGACTTTGCCTCTGTGGATGAGACCCAGCTGAACCGTCCACAGTTCAATTGGGGTTACGATCCTAAAAACTACAATGTTCCAGAAGGCAGCTATGCCACCAACCCCTACTCGCCTGCTGTGCGCATCCGCGAGTTTAAGGCAATGGTGCAAGCACTTCACCGTGCGGGCATCCGTGTGATTTTCGATGCCGTGTATAACCACACGTTCGATATCGATGGCAGTAACTTCCAGCGCACCTATCCCGATTACTATTTCCGCAAGACTGCTGACGGAAAATACTCCGATGGTTCGGGCTGCGGAAACGAGACTGCATCGGAGAAGCCCCTGATGCGTGAGTTCATGATAGAAAGTGTGAAATACTGGATTGAAGAGTTCCACATTGATGGATTCCGCTTCGATTTGATGGGTATGCACGACATTGAGACGATGAACCAAATACGCGCTGCAGTGGATGAGATAGACCCCTCTATTTATATATATGGTGAGGGATGGAGCGCTGGCACCTGTGCCTATCCTCAGGAGAAACTGGCTATGAAAGCCAATACCCATCTGCTCAACGGCATCGGAGCCTTCAGCGACGATATGCGCGACGGACTTCGCGGTCCTTTCTCTGATGATACAAAGGGTGCATTCCTTGCAGGTATCGCTGGCGAGGAAGAGAGTATCAAGTTCGGAATCGTGGGCAGTATAGCCCACCCGCAGGTGGATATGACCCGTGTGAACTACGACAAGAAGCCTTGGGCTATCCATCCAACGCAGCAAATCAGCTATGTGAGCTGTCACGACGATATGTGTCTGGTGGATAGACTGAAGGCAAGTGTGCCCAGCCTCACCGATACTTCAAAGTCAAAAGACGACCGCACGGCGGAATTGATACGTCTCGATTTGTTGGCACAAACGGCAGTTTTCACCTCTCAGGGCGTTCCGTTTATGTTGGCTGGCGAGGAGATGTTGCGCGACAAGAAGGGTGTTCACAACAGTTTCTCATCGCCCGACAGCATCAATGAGTTCAATTGGAACAACCTGAAGCTGTATCCTCAGGTGTTTGAATACTATCGCAACCTGATACAACTGCGTAAGAATCATCCTGCTTTCCGCCTCGCTAAGGCTGAAAGGGTGGTGCGCCATCTGCAATTCCTAACCGCCTCGGACTGTCTCATCGTATTCCAGTTGAAAGATCTGGAAGGCATTGACACGTGGAAAGACATCATCGTGGTGCTCAACGGCAACCGCGACACCAAGACCGTCGATATTCCCGAAGGTGAATACCGCGTGGCTTGCTGCAATGGAGTGATTAGTGAAGCAGGCATCGGCATGCCCGTCAGCGGTGGTAAAACTACCGTCGATGGTCAGTCGGCACTGATTCTCTACCGCCAATAACTACACCCAATATAACTAACAGACAACTGAAATGAAACAGATTTTTCTATCCTTTTTGATGCTTATGAGCATGATTTCCGCTTCGGCTGCGGTAAAGATAGACCGCATAGACCCCACTGATTGGTATGTGGGCATGAAAGATGCAACACTGCAACTGATGGTCTATGGACCCAATATCCGCGAGGCTAACGTCACTACCGACTATCCCGGTGTGGCTATCGACTCGTTGGTACGACTCGACTCGCCCAACTACTTGCTGGTTTATCTCAATCTGAAAGATGCACAGGCTGGAGAGATGACTCTCAACTTCAAGGTGGGCAAACAGCAGAAGAAGGTGAAATATATGTTGAAAAACCGCGAAATGGCGGGCGAACGCCGCATGGGATTCACCAATGCCGACGTACTGTACATGCTGATGCCCGACCGTTTTGCTAACGGAAACCCCAACAACAATGCCTACAAGACCATGCGCGATAAGACCATCGACCGTCAGGCACCCAGTCTGCGCCACGGTGGCGACTTGGAAGGCATCCGTCAACACCTCAACTATTTCACCGAACTGGGTGTCACAGCACTGTGGTTTACACCGGTTTTGGAAAATGACAGTCCCAGCGACGGAAAGAGCAGTTGCTATCATGGCTATGCCACTACGGACTACTATCGCGTAGATCCACGCTTCGGCACCAACGCTGACTACCGTCGTTTGGCAGATGAAGCACACAGCAAAGGACTGAAGATTGTGATGGACATGATATTCAACCACTGTGGTTACTTCCATCCTTGGGTGGCTGACATGCCATCGAAAGACTGGTTCAACACATCGGAATGGCTTTCTCCAGAAAATCAAACTGCGGAGCATCAGAAGAACATAGGCACCATGGATGGTGTGGCTAAGGTGAACGACAAGTATCTACAGACCAGTTATAAACTGACGCCAGTGATCGACCCATACGCCAGCAAGGTGGATCTGCACGAGACTGTGGATGGATGGTTCGTGCCTTCTATGCCCGACCTCAACCAGCGCAACCCCCATGTGATACGTTATCTCATCCAAAACAGCGAGTGGTGGATAGAGACCGTGGGTATTGATGGCATACGTATGGATACCTATCCTTATGCCGACCGTGATGCTATGGCACACTGGATGAAAGTGCTTGGCGAGGAATATCCTAATTTCAACACTGTGGGTGAAACATGGGTTACCGAGCCTGCCTATACAGCTGCATGGCAGAAAGATAGCAAGTTGTCTGAGAAGAACAGTTATCTGCCTACTGTGATGGACTTTGCTTTCTTCGATCGCATCAATCAGGCGAAGAACGAAGATACCGACGAATGGTGGAACGGCATGAACCGCATCTATAATGTGTTGTGTTACGACTACCTCTATCCAAATCCAAAAAGCGTGATGGCTTTTGTGGAAAACCACGATACCGACCGATTCTTGGGCGAGGGAAAAGATTCCGTTGCACTGAAACAGGCATTGGCGCTGCTGCTTACCATCAATCGCATACCGCAACTTTACTATGGCACCGAGGTGATGATGAACGGCACGAAGACTGTTACCGATGGTTATGTGCGTCAGGATTTCCCTGGCGGATGGGCTTCAGACAAGCACAACGCGTTTACTGCCGAAGGTAGAACAAAGGCGGAAAACGATATGTTCCGCTGGATTAGCAACTTGCTCCACTGGCGCAAGGGCAACGAAGTGATTACCAAAGGCAGTCAGACTCAGTTTATCACCTACAAGGGTGTCTATGTCGTAGCCCGTCAGTATAAGGGCAAGAGCGTGATGACCGTGATCAACGGTAAGCGCGAAGCTGCCGAGCTCGACGTTAAGCGCTATGCTGAAATCATAGGCGAGACGGTCAAAGCCACCGATGTGACTACTGGCAGACAGGTATCGCTCAACAAGAATGTGAAGCTCCGCCCACGTCAGACAATGATTTTGGAATTTTAATTCCACTACATACACTACTTGCATGCCCGCCTTTCCTCAAAGGCGGGCATGCTTGGTTTAATGTACTGTCGCTATCGGCAACAAACGAAGCACTATTCTGTTGCTCTGAAAAGGATGCTTTTCACGATAATTCGCCATAATCCGAAAATCGTCTGTGTATCAAGCATTTGCGAGCTACAAATATCACTTTACTCAGCAAATACATTGAATTTACTCTGCAATTTCATTGAATTTACTTTGCAATTTCATTGAATTTACTCAGCAAATACATTGAATTTGCTGAAAAAGGTAATATCGGCAAGATGCATAGATGGCATTGCAGGGCAAAGTATGCAACGTCTACCACTCTACCATACAACATACATGAATGACATAAGGACAGCGTGAAAAAATAAAGCACAAGACATGCACTATTGTTTCAAACCTTTTTTATCATGTTTCAAATGAATGGTAACTTAGCATCAAATACTTGTGGAATAGATAGAAAAAGCGTATCTTTGCAACGAAATAACTAAAGATGGTGCGCAATAGCGCAGATCATGTCCAATACTACTACTTTCAAGTACAATAGAACGACCTACTCACTATGAAGAATTTTAAGCATCTATTCAAAACTAATGTCGGACGTTTCGTACCGACGATTGCCGCATTGGCATACGCCATTGGTATTCAAGCACAAGATTTTAAACTGACTAAAGGTGGATACTTCCAGTGTGAAGGAGTCGATGTGATGGCATTCTACGACTTCTATCCAGAGGGACATCAAGGCGGAGTATCTATCCTGATGAACGGAAACAGAGTGGCAACAAACGGCGATATACGTATGGAAGCTACTCCAGGACAATGGCAACCGGTGCCGAAACAACTGCGACGCGAGGCGAAAGGCAACACCATCGTGGCTGAACTGGCTTATCCAGACTCGTCAAGACACCTCACGGGCTTCAACCCGATGATATATCCCGACCTGCAATTGCGCTACACGGTGACAACTGAGGCAGTGGGTAACCACGTGGAAGTGACCGTGGATTTAGACCGTCCGATACCAGAGGAATGGTTGGGCAAAGTGGGATTCAACCTTGAATTCTATCCAGGGGCGCTCTTCGGAAAACCTTGGCTGATGGACAGTCAATCGGGCATTTTCCCACGGCAACCGAACTCTCCGCTCGCTACAACCACCCCCAACTATCTGTGCACGGGCGATTTCCACCAAAAAGGCAAATCGATCATTGACTTCAAGCGCCTGACGCGCACCGATAAGGGCTACAATCCTATCATTGCCGACGACATCATTGCCGAGCCATACTGCGTCGGCAGGCGCTTTGTGTCGCGTCCTGACGACAACTACAATAAGGTGACGATAGAGAGCATGACAGCAGATTTGAAGCTCTACGACGGTCGCATGAACCATAACAACGGTTGGTTTGTGTTACGATCAGAGATTCCTGCGGGCAAAACCAAAGGGGCTATCAAATGGATTATCACACCTACTGTGGTGAAAGGATGGCGCTACCAACCCGTGATACAAACCTCACAGGTGGGATATCTCACTCGCCAACAGAAAGTGGCGGTAGTGGAAATGGACAGCCGAGACGGTGCAGAGGGCACTGCCGAACTCATATACATTGGCGCGGAAGGCGAGAAAGTGGTACGCACCATGCCACTCAACAAGTGGGGAAATTTTCTGCGCTACCAGTATGCACGTCTCGATTTCTCTGACATTGTCACTCCGGGACTCTACAAGATACGCTATCGCAATGTGCAGTCGTCGGTATTTAGAATCGACGATACCGTGTTTGACCGTGGTGTATGGCAACCTGTGATAGAATATTTCCTGCCTAATCAGATGTGTCACATGAGGGTCAACGAGAAATATCGCGTTTGGCACGACAGATGTCACATGGACGATGCACGCATGGCACGCAACGAAAACGGTATAGATGGCTATGATCAGAAAACGGGACTGTCTCCTTTTGCTGAGGAAGAAGAGGTGGATGGACTGGCTGTGGGCGGATGGCACGATGCTGGCGACCTGGACCTTCGCATCGAGTCGCAGATTGGCGAAGCCTACAATCTGGCGATGATATACGAGCAGTTTAAGCCTGAAATAGATGTGACGACCATCGATCAACAGCAGCATCTGACGGAGATTCACCAAGCTGACGGTAAGAACGACATCCTGCAACAGATAGAACACGGCGCATTGTCGGTATGTGCAGCATATCGCGCACTGGGCCGCCCCTACCGTGGCATCATCAGTCACGACCTCAGACAGTATGCCATGCTGGGCGATGCTGCCGCCATGACCGATGGTATCAAAGGCAACGACGACGACAGATGGGTATATACCGAGGACAATCCAATGCGCGACCTGACCACAGCTGCACATCTGGCGGGTGCCACACGAGTGCTGAAACTGCATAACGATACCTTGGCAGCACAGTGTCTGGAAATGGCACGCGCACTCTTTGCACGCGAAGAACCAGTGGCTGGGGCTAAACTGCACGCTGCCGTGGAACTCTATCTGACCACTGGTGATGCTGTTTATCGCAACTACATCCTGCAAAATCAGGCGGCAGCGATCAAGAATATCGGTAGAAACGCACCGATTCTGGCACGACTCGCACGACAGTGGGAACAACAAGGCGACAAGCAGGAACGTCGCTTTGCTGCAACATTCCGCAAAGCACTACCTGCCTGTGTGGAACAAATGAAGAACGAAGCGGCGAAAACTCCATACGGTGTGCCCTACGAACCAAGCATCTGGGGAGCTGGATGGGGTATTCAGAGTTTCGGTGTGAAATACTACTATCTCACAAAATACTATCCTGAACTGTTCGAACCACAGCCGGTTTACAGTGCACTCGACTTTATATTGGGATGTCATCCAGGCTCCAACACGGCATCGTTTGCATCGGGTGTGGGTGCAAAGTCGGCTACCGTGGCCTACGGAACTACACGCGCTGACTGGTCGTACGTGCCGGGTGGCGTGGTTTCGGGCACTGCCATCATACGCCCAGACTTCCCCGAACTGCTGGAATTTCCATACCTCTGGCAGCAAACAGAATATGTGTTGGGAGGCGGATCGTCTGACTATATGTTCTTGGTGCTCGCTGCTAAGCACCTCATGAAATAATACATCAGGGTAACAGCTGACCCCATCATTGCTACAGAATTAGGGATTCCCCTATGCAATGATGGGGATTTTTTCTTGCCATCTGACAGAAATTTGCTAACTTTGTCTGCGAAATACGATAGATAATAACACGTAACAGTATGAAAAAGACAGTTTTCGCAATCATAGTAGCAACTATCATGATGAGCAGTTGCTCTAACAACGCATCGGTAGGAACCTATGTGGGAGCACAGTTTGGAACAATCCTCGGGTCTGCCATTGGTGGCATTATCGGAGGACCGAGAGGCAGCGACATCGGAACCGTGATAGGCATGGCGGGCGGAGCTGCTATCGGTGCTGCCGTTGGACAGGCGGCTGACGACAAGGAGGAAATGGAGAACAGACGGCAGCAACAGGCCGATGCCGATGTTTACGACCCACGGTGTGAGCCCATGCAACCTAACGATGACAGCGAATACAGCGTGGATACAACAGGCAACAACGATGTGATTGACTTCGATGGACAGGGACCAAAGGAGATGCCGCAGACGGACAACTACCAACCGAAAGCGGAGCCGACACTCGACATACGAAAAATACGCATCAGCTATGCGGGAATGGATGAGGTGGTATGTGCCGGAGATGAGTGCACCATACAGTTTGAAATCATGAACTGTAGCAACGAAACGGTATATGACGTGCAACCACTTGTCATCGACGAGAGCAACAATAAGCACATTCACATATCGCCAAACCTCCACGTGGAGCGCATTTCGCCCAATGCCGGAATACGCTATACGGCGACGATACTGGCGGATAGAAAACTGAAAAACGGCACAGCGACTATCCGAGTGGGCGCAGCAATAGGTGACCAAGAGGTGAAAGAGGGCGGAAAGACGCTCACCATCACCACGCGCAGAAGGCGATGAGGTGGAAACAATGCGAAATACTACAAATTAAAAAAATATGAAGAAAACATTATCACTGATTATCATGGCGGTCGTGGCGGTGGCTGTTTCTGCACGCGACGACCGCCGTGAACGTATGCAACTATGGTACGAAAAGCCGGCTACGCAATGGCTTGAAGCAGTGCCAGTGGGCAATTCACACTTGGGCGCTATGGTATATGGAGGTACAACCGACGAGACCATACAACTCAACGAAGAGACGTTCTGGAGCGGCGGACCTCACCAAAACAACAGCACAAGGTCGCTGGGGCGCTTGGCGGAGGTGCGCAACCTCATTTTCAACGGAAAAGAGGAGGAGGCTGCAAAGCTCATCAACCAAGACTTCATCGTTGGACCACACGGTATGAGATTTCTGCCGATGGGACATCTGCGGATGAAAATGGACGGAAACGGTAAGGCTACCGACTATCAGCGCAATCTGCAACTGGACCGTGCAGTGGCGGAAACACATTTCAAGATTGACGGCGTGAACTATACACGCACCGTGTTTGCCTCAATGACAAGCAAGGTGCTCGTGGTAAGACTGACGGCGGATCGGAAAGGAGCTATCAACATGACCGCCACACTCGATGCACCGTTTGACTATACGACAAAAGCAGACGGCAAACAGATTACAATGAGCGTGAAAGGATGCAAACAGGAAGGCATTGACGCTGCGCTCACCGCTGAATGTGTGGCAGAGATTCGAACCGATGGAAAGGTCGTGGAGAAATGTTTGAACGACAGTTGCAGCACTGCGAATGCTTTACACGTGGAAAAAGCATCGGAGGTAACCATGCTGTTGAGCGCGGCTACCAATTTCGTCAACTATCACGATGTATCGGGAAACGCTGCAAAGCGCAATAACGAATGGCTCAATGCTGCAGAAGCACTCACCTATAACCAACTCTTGGAACAGCACGAAAAGGAATGGAAAAGGCAGTTTGGCAACGTGGAGCTCACACTCGATGCTGACAGCAACGCTTTGCTGCCCACAGATCAACGACTGCTTCACTTTGCAGAAAGCAAGGATATGGCAATGGTGGCTCTCATGTTCCACTATGGCAGATACCTCCTGATCGCATCATCGCAGGAGGGAGGACAGGCAGCTAACCTTCAGGGCATATGGAACGATAATACCCATGCACCGTGGGACTCGAAATATACCATCAATATCAATACGGAAATGAACTACTGGCCGGCGGAGGTGACCAATCTACGCAGCACCGTGGAACCACTGTTCTCACTGATCAAAGACCTCAGCGTCACGGGCACGACAACGGCAAAACAGATGTATGGATGTCGAGGATGGATGGCTCACCACAATACGGATATTTGGCGCATAGCAGGACCAATAGACGGAGCACAATGGGGAATGTTTCCCAACGGTGGGGCATGGCTCACCACACATCTCTGGCAACACTATCTCTACACGGGCAACAAGGACTTTTTGAAGCAATGGTATCCAGTGATTAAGGGCGCAGCGGAGTTCTATCTCGACTATCTGCAACCCATGCCGGGAACAACATGGCGTGTTGCAGTGCCGTCAGTAAGCCCGGAACAGGGACCAACAGGCAAGCATACGGCGGTTACGGCTGGTTGCACCATGGACAATCAGATTGCTTTCGATGCACTGTCGAATGCGATTCAGGCCTCCGAAGTGCTCGCAATAGACGAGCCGCTACGTCAGGAAATGAAGAAAATGAGGGACTTGCTACCTCCAATGCACGTCGGACGATATGCACAACTACAGGAATGGCTCATCGATGCTGACGACCCTCACAACGAGCACAGACATATCTCGCACCTCTACGGACTTTATCCCTCAAACCAGATATCGCCTTTCTCTCATCCAGAACTGTTCCGTGCGGCTGCTAACACACTGCATCAGCGTGGCGACATGGCTACAGGATGGAGCCTGGGATGGAAAGTTAACTTCTGGGCGCGTATGCTCGATGGCAATCATGCATTTCGTATTATACGCAATATGTTGCACCTTTTGCCTTCTGATAAACTGGCGGCACAGTATCCGGAAGGGCGCACCTACCCTAACCTCTTCGATGCGCATCCACCATTCCAAATTGACGGTAACTTCGGTGTAACGGCTGGTGTGGCAGAAATGCTTATTCAGAGCCATGATGGGGCGGTGCATCTCTTGCCTGCCCTACCCGATGATTGGACGAAAGGAAGCGTTAACGGACTTTGTGCACGAGGCGGATTTGAAGTGGATATGACATGGAACAACCATCAGTTGACACAGGCTACCATTCATTCTACTATCGGCGGAACGCTCCGTCTGCGTTCGGCTGTGCCGTTGAAAGGCAAAAATCTACGCAAAGCAAAGGGACAATGTCCCAACATGCTCTATGCCCCTGCGGTCATTGCAAAGCCCATTGTGGCTAAACGCATAGACGAGGGTGTAGATGCAAACATTCCTTCGGTCTATGAATACGACATCATGACGCAACCCGGACAGGTTGTTACCATCACTGCAAAATAAGCAATCGTTAACACATAATACCCATATAGTCGGCCTCTGCCACAGAGCGTAAGTTCTGAGCAGAGGCTGATTTATTTCCCTTCATCAACAACATCAGACACCAAAGCAACAGCCGTACATCACGCTCGCATGTCGCATATGCACAAAGAACTGCTGTGTATATCATGGAAGAATTACATCAGCAGACCGCTCTCTAAAGTCGCATATACGCAATGAACTGCAACGCATATCATGGAAGGACGCGTCATAATATCACTCAGCAAAGCAATAAAGCTGATTTGCAAATCTGCTTTGACGCAAGAAAAAACAGAAAGGAGGAAAGTCTTGCGACTTCCCTCCCAAGGATATGTTCCGACTACTTGTAATCGGAGTGCTTAGTAAAGAGAGTTTTTTAAACAATACCCTGAGCCATCATAGCATTGGCTACCTTCATGAAACCTGCTACGTTTGCACCCTTCACATAGTCGATATAGCCATCAGCCTGCTTGCCATACTTCACGCACTGCTCATGGATATTAGACATGATGTAGTGGAGTTTCTCATCAACTTCTGCTTCGCTCCAACCCAAACGCATAGAGTTCTGGGTCATTTCAAGACCAGAAGTGGCAACACCACCTGCATTGACAGCCTTACCAGGAGCAAAGAGCTGATGGGCAGCAATGAACTTTTCTGCTGCTTCTGCTGTGCAACCCATGTTAGATACCTCAGCTACGCAGAGTGGCTTGTGGGCCAAAATCTGGTCGGCATCGGTTCCATTGAGCTCGTTCTGAGTAGCACAAGGCAGATAAATGTCAGCCTCGCGCTCCCAAGGCTTCTTGCCTGCGTAGAATTCAGAACCTGCAAACTCTTCGGCATAAGGTGAGCAAATATCGTTACCAGAAGCACGAAGCTCAAGCATATAAGCAATCTTCTCTGCATCCAAACCGGCTGGATCGTAGATATAGCCGTCAGGTCCACTGATAGTGATTACCTTGGCACCAAGTTCAGTAGCCTTCTTGGCGGCTCCCCATGCTACGTTGCCGAAGCCTGAAATAGCAACTGTCTTGCCCTTGATGTCGAGACCATGGGTCTGCATCATCTGATTGACGAAGTATAATGCACCAAAGCCTGTTGCTTCTGGACGAATCTTTGAACCGCCCCACTCGATGCCCTTACCGGTAAGAACACCCTGGAATTGATGGGTCAACTTCTTATACTGACCATACAGGAAACCAATTTCACGAGCGCCTACACCGATATCACCAGCGGGAACGTCCTCATCTGGACCAATATGACGATACAGTTCGGTCATGAATGCTTGGCAGAAACGCATCACTTCGTTGTCACTGCGACCACGGATAGAGAAGTCGGAACCTCCCTTACCACCGCCCATAGGCAATGTGGTCAGTGCATTCTTAAATGTCTGCTCAAATCCCAAGAACTTCAAAATACTGAGGTTTACAGAGGGATGGAAGCGCAAACCGCCTTTGTATGGACCAATGGCGCTATTGTACTGTACTCGATAGCCGATATTTACATGCACCTCACCCTTATCATCAGTCCAAGGAACACGGAAAGTAATAATACGTTCGGGCTCAACAAGACGCTCAATTAACTTGGCGCGCTCAAACTCAGGATGCTGGTTATAGACTTCCTCAATAGAGAGTAACACTTCACGGACTGCCTGTAAGTACTCGGCTTCACCTGGGTGCTTATGTTCCAGGTCTTGCATGATTTTCTCTACATTCATAGTTTTAAGGATTTTATATATTAGTAACTTTGTTGCAATGTGTCATTAAGACAATGCAAATATAGGCATCTTTCCCGAAACTTCAAAGAAAAATACGAAATATTTTAAAGCCAATGTTTACATTATGTTAATTTTGCACACTTATTTCCGCTGTGCACGTACCCAACAATTGTTTTCTATAGGCTTAATAGTTCAAAAAAAGCATCTTTCAACAAGATTATTGAAAGACTACCACACTTCGTACAGCTATCACATTTACGATGGGAATACATCAGATGAATGGAATAGGTATATATCGGATGAATGGCACGTCAGCATGACTCAAAACACATAACGACTGACATTAAATCAATAACACTTATTTGAATAAGAGCGTTACTAATGGAATGCTCAGAATGGAGGCTACAGTTGTAATGAAGGTCATCTCGGTCATCAAAGATGGATTGCGACCGTATTTCATGCAGAACATTGTGCCGAAAGATGCTACGGGCATAGCAATAACAACGGTATTGATATTGTTGATGACATCACTTACACCACATATCTTGAACAGAAAATAAACGGATAAAGGCACAACTGACAAACGCAAAACGGAGGCTACATATACCTTCGGGCTGCCTACTATCTCTCTTAACGAGAGACGCGCCATAGAAGAACCGATGATCATCAATGAGGCTGGAACTGTAATATTACCTACCATCGTCATGGGACGAGCTATCATAGCAGGGGTATGAATACCGAATGCTACCATTAAGGCGGCTACAAATGCAGCTATCATTGCAGGTGAAAAAAGCAACTTGGGATTGATACTCTTGATACTGTATTCGCCTTTTACAAGCATTACACCGGCGGTAAAGATAAAAAAGGTGTTGGGCATGTTCAATAAGGCTGCGTAAAATACGGCTTTAACACCGAATATCGAAGCAACTATGGGGTATCCAATAAAGCCGACATTGGCAAACATCAATGCAAAACCTATCATCCCACGCGCATCACGATCTTGCGTGATAAAACGCGGAACTAAGAAACCATAGACCAATAACAATATATAGGTAAGAAATCCTGTAACCAACAAAGGAAGAATAAGACTACGATCGGGAATTTCTGAACCCATAACGGACGATAAGATAAGCGCAGGGCACGTCACATCGATTACTATAGCAGATAACTTCTGTTCGAATTTATCACCCATGTAACCTAACTTATAAAGCACATAGCCTAATATCACCATGATGAACAAAATCACCATCACTTCTACATTCTCTATCATACAATCATTATTATTATCTACGGTATCTACACATACTTATGACGATCATTACTTTTCTTTGCATTGCGTTATCTTCTTATTGTAACTAAGACTGGTTCTATCAATGTGGAACAAAAGCCATCAATGCACCAACTAAAGACAGAAAGGACAATAAGATTTCTACCCCAAACATGATCATTCAAATACCGATTCCGTTTCTTGTTATCCTATACTATCTATAAACTTATTTTTTTTACTGCTAAAAACCATACGCAAAAGCAACTATAACCTAATAGACTTTATGGCAATAAAAGCAAAAATAATATCTAAAAAAAATCCCGCTCACTATATGTAAGCGGGATTCTACTATTTGAGATCAATCGATGATTACTCTGCTTTTGCCTCTTCTGCAGCAGGTGCTTCAGCTACGGGAGCTTCTGCAACAGGTGCCTCAGCGGGAGCCTCAGTCTTAGCAGCAGTTGACTTGCGTGAACGGCGAGTCTTCTTAGCTTCAGACTTAACGGTCTTGGCCATGTTCTCATCAAAGTCAACGAGCTCGATGAAAGCTACAGAAGCAGCGTCACCCTGACGGGTACCGAGCTTGATGATACGGGTGTAACCACCGGGACGGTCACCAACCTTCTCTGCAACAACTCCGAAGAGCTCTTTCAGAGCTTCCTTATTCTGAAGGTAGCTAAATACTACACGACGTGAATTGGTTGAATCGTCCTTTGAGCGTGTAATCAGGGGCTCAACATACTTCTTGAGGGCCTTTGCCTTGGCAAGAGTCGTAGTGATTCTTTTGTGCATGATCAGCGAAATAGCCATGTTGGCAAGCATAGCTGCGCGATGATCTGCAGTACGGCTCAAATGATTGAATTTCTTATTGTGTCTCATTTTTCGTTTTTTCTTAGAGGACTAATGGCCTTATTATGCCTGGTCCAGTTTATACTTTGTAATATCGGTTCCAAACGACAGATTCAGACTCTCGAGCAAATCATCAAGCTCAGTGAGCGATTTCTTACCGAAGTTACGGAATTTAAGCAAGTCTGTTTTGTTGTACTGTACAAGATCACCAAGGGTCTCGACATCGGCTGCTTTCAAACAGTTAAGCGCACGAACCGAAAGGTTCATATCTACCAACTTAGTCTTGAGCAACTGACGCATGTGCAATACTTCCTCGTCAAACTCCTGGTTGCCTTCAACATCATTATTCTCCAATGTAATCTTCTCGTCAGAGAAAAGCATGAAGTGATAAATCAATATCTTGGCGGCTTCTTTCAAAGCATCTTTCGGGTGAATGGAACCATCCGTTGTTACTTCAAGCACAAGCTTGTCGTAGTCTGTCTTCTGTTCAACACGATAAGGTTCAACAAAATACTTAACGTTACGGATTGGGGTGTAGATTGAATCGATTGCAATTACATTAACATCGGTACAATACTCACGGTTCTCGTCTGCGGGAACGTAACCACGACCTTTATTAATTGTAAGATCAATCTGCATCGAAGCTTTGGAATCTAAATGACAAATCACCAAATCGGGATTTAACACTTCAAATCCAGTCAGATACTTACCTATATCTCCAGCTTTGAACTCGGTAGAATTCTCAACGGTGATAGAGACTTTTTCGTTCTCGAATTCTTCCACTACTTGCTTGAATCTTACTTGCTTCAGATTCAAGATAATGTTGGTTACATCTTCCTTTACACCAGGTACTGAAGAGAATTCATGCTCAACACCAGCAATACGAATGGTGTTGATTGCATAACCCTCGAGCGATGAAAGAAGAATGCGGCGCAAGGCGTTACCAATGGTTACACCAAAACCTGGCTCAAGAGGACGAAATTCGAACTTACCGAACTTGTCATTGGCCTCCAACATTACGACTTTATCAGGTTTTTGAAATGCTAATATCGCCATTAATTTAATGATTTATTTAGAGTACAACTCAACGATTAACTGCTCCTTAATGTTCTCTGGGATATCGGCACGCTCTGGCTTGTGCAAGAATTTACCGCTCTTAGAATTGTCATCCCATTCGATCCATGGATATTTGCTATGATTGAAACCAGCAAGTGCTGCCTCTACAACTTCGAGAGATTTAGACTTCTCACGAACACCGACAACCATACCTGGCTTAACAGCAAAAGAAGGAATGTTAACTACCTTGCCATCAACAACGATGTGCTTGTGACCAACCAACTGACGAGCTGCTGCACGAGTTGGAGCGATACCCAAACGGAAAACAACGTTATCAAGACGGCTTTCAAGATTCTGAAGGAGAACCTCACCGGTAATACCATCAGCCTTAGCTGCCTTTTCGAACATATTACGGAACTGACGCTCTAACACACCATAAGTGTATTTAGCTTTCTGCTTCTCTGCCAACATGACACCGTACTCAGACATTTTTCTGCGACGGTTATTGCCATGCTGTCCAGGAGGGAAGTTTCTCTTGGACAAAACTTTGTCTGCGCCGAAGATTGGTTCACCAAAACGGCGTGCAATTTTAGATTTCGGACCTATATATCTAGCCATAATATTAATAAAATGCTATAATTAATGTATCTTAAATACTATATAAAGCGTTATACACGACGACGCTTAGGAGGACGACAACCATTATGTGGTAATGGAGTTACGTCAACAATCTCTGTAACCTCGATACCTGCACCATGGATAGCACGGATAGCAGACTCACGACCATTACCAGGACCCTTAACGTATGCCTTAACCTTGCGAAGACCAAGATCAAAAGCTACCTTAGCACAATCCTCAGCTGCCATCTGAGCTGCATAAGGAGTATTCTTCTTAGAACCACGGAAACCCATCTTACCTGCAGAAGACCAAGAGATAATTTGACCCTCATTATTAGCAAGAGATACAATAATGTTATTGAATGAGCTATGTACGTGGAGCTGACCAATAGCGTCAACGCGTACGTTTCTCTTCTTAGATGTTGCTTTTTGCTTTGCCATAATTAATTTCCTCCTTAGAATTACTTAGTAGCCTTCTTCTTATTAGCAACAGTCTTCTTCTTACCCTTGCGAGTACGAGCATTATTCTTTGTGCTCTGACCACGAACAGGAAGACCATTACGATGTCTAACTCCACGATAACAACCAATATCCATCAGTCGCTTAATGTTCATTTGAATCTCAGAACGGAGATCACCTTCAACTTTGAACTCAGCGCCGATAATTTCACGGATCTTGGCTGCCTGATCGTCAGACCATTCGCTGACTTTCAAGTCACGGTTTACACCTGCCTTATCCAATATCTTTGCTGAACTACTTCGACCAATACCATAGATATAGGTCAATGCGATTTCGCCACGCTTCTCTTGGGGCAAATCTACTCCAACAATTCTAATTGCCATTTGTTACTTAAAATAAATAATTAAAATTCGAATTTCTGCTAAAAAGCATGCAAAGATACACAGAATTTTCGAAACTTCATGTATCCTTTATGCTTATTTAACATTAACCCTGACGCATTTTATACTTAGGGTTCTTCTTGTTGATAACGAACAGACGTCCCTTACGACGTACAATCTTGCACTCTGGGGTACGTTTTTTCAATGATGCTCTTGTCTTCATTATAATTTTCTCCTTATTTATTTGTATCTAAATACAATTCGTCCTTTTGTAAGATCGTAGGGGCTCATCTCAACCTTCACCTTGTCTCCGGGAAGAATTTTGATATAATGCATACGCATCTTACCAGAAATGTGTGCTATAATGGGCACACCATTTGCCAATTCAACTCGGAACATTGCGTTGGACAATGCCTCGACAATTGTACCATCTTGCTCAATAGCGCCTTGTTTTGCCATACTAATATTGTTTTCCTTCTATCGTTTCTACTTCTTCAAATGAGGATAAAATTTCAGCCTTGCCTTTTCTAATTGCTATGGTATGCTCAAAGTGTGCAGCAGGTTTACCATCTCGAGTACGAATGGTCCACTTATCGGCATCAAGCCAAATTTCGCGTTTCCCCATCGTTATCATCGGTTCAACCGCTATACACATATTGGCCTTCAAGAGAATACCGTTTCCTCTACGACCATAATTAGGTACAGGAGGATCTTCATGCATCTCATGACCAATACCATGACCGGTTAACTCACGGACAACACCGTAATTTTGTACTTCACAATGATCTTGAACAGCACTGCTGATGTCACCCAAATGATTTCCTGCAACTGCATTTTCAATGCCTTTGTACAAAGATTCTTTAGTTGTGCGAAGTAATTTCTTAACTTCATCACTGACTTCCCCAACGCAGAACGTATAGCAAGAGTCACCGCAGAATCCATTCAATAACGTACCACAGTCAATGGAGATTATATCACCTTCCTTTAATATGGTCTGTGCATTAGGTACTCCATGAACTACGACATCATTGACTGATGTACAAATACTGGCAGGGAACGGCCCTCCATATGGATTTGGAAATCCCTTAAAAGTCGGAATAGCTCCATGGTCACGGATAAATTCCTCTGCCATCTGATCCAACTGAAGGGTCGTTACGCCAGGCTTAATATATTTCGCAAGATGCCCGAGCGTTTTACCAACAAGTTGGTTAGCATCGCGCATCAAGTTTATTTCGTCCTCTGTTTTTAGAAATATCTTCATACAGATTAGTAGGCTGCTACACCGCCACGTCCATGAATACGGCCAGAACTCAATAGTCCATCGTAGTGTTTCATCAACAAGTGACTCTCAATCTGCTGGAGTGTATCAATGACAACACCAACAAGAATCAACAAAGATGTTCCACCAAAGAACTGAGAGAAGGCATCCTGAACATTCAACAATCCAGCCAAAGCGGGCATAACAGCAATGAAAGCAATAAACAACGAACCAGGGAATGTGATACGCGACATAATAGTGTCGATGTAATCAGCAGTCGGTTTTCCAGGCTTAATACCAGGAATAAATCCATTGTTACGTTTCATATCCTCAGCCATTTGGGTTGGATTAAGCGTAATAGCTGTATAGAAATAGGTGAATAGAATGATGAGAACTGCAAAGATAATATTGTAAGTCCAACTGTGATGATTCAACAACGAACGAACAAACCAACTTGCATTCTCAGGAGCTGCATACTGCACAAATGCCAAGGGGATGAACATCAATGCCTGAGCAAAGATAATTGGCATCACATTGGCGGCAAACAACTTAAGTGGGATGTACTGACGTGCACCACCAACCTGACTATTACCTACAAGACGTTTTGCGTACTGTACGGGAATCTTACGAACTCCCTGTACCAGAATGATAGATGCGCAAACAACTGCATAGAGAATGATAATCTCTACAAGGAACATCACAAGTCCACCACTGGTAATAGCGGTGAAACGCGAGCCTACTTCCTGGATGAAAGCTTGAGGCAGACGTGCGATGATACCAATCATAATGATTAGAGAAATACCATTGCCTATACCTTTATCTGTAATGCGCTCACCCAACCAAAGGATGAACATACTTCCTGCTGCGAGAATAAAACATGCTGGGATTGAGAAAATCGTCCAGTTGATTCCCGAGGCCAAAGCTTGACCAGCCTGCATTTTCAAGTTAATGAGATAACTCGGTGCCTGAAACAGCAGGATACCTACTGTCAGATACCGAGTATAAGTCATTATCTTTTTGCGGCCACTCTCGCCTTCACGCTGCATCTTTTGGAAATAAGGTACAGCAACAGCAAGAAGCTGCATAACGATAGAAGCAGAGATGTAAGGCATGATTCCAAGCGCAAAAATTGATGCGTTGGAAAATGCACCACCGGAGAACATATCCAAAAGTGACATAAGGCCACCTTGAGTTTGTGACTGCAGTTTGTCGAGCATGCTGGGATTAATACCAGGCAGAACTACGAACGAACCAAAACGGTATATTGCTACAAACAAGAAGGTGATGAGGATGCGCTGACGCAAATCCTCAATCTTCCAAATGTTCTTCAGTGTCTCTATAAACTTCTTCATCTTTTTTAGATAATTGTTGCGTTACCACCTACTGCCTTGATTGCTTCTTCGGCAGTTTTTGAGAATGCATTAGCTTCTACATCTACCTTGGCTTTCAGTTCACCGTTTCCGAGAACCTTAACCAACTCTTTACCATTGGTAAGACCTGCTTCTACTAGTTCAGCAACACCAATCTTGGCATAACCATGCTTTTCAGCAAGCTTCTGAAGTGTAGAAAGGTTTACTGCGAAATACTCCTTGTGGTTGATATTTTTGAAACCAGCCTTAGGAACACGGCGCTGAAGAGGCATCTGACCACCTTCGAAACCAATCTTTCTCTTGTAACCTGAACGAGCCTTTGCACCCTTGTGACCACGCGTAGAAGTACCACCAAGACCTGAACCGGGACCACGTCCGATTCGACGGCTTGAATGTGTAGAGCCTTCAGCGGGCTTTAAAGTATGAAGTTTCATATTCGAATCTGTTTAATAAATGATAATTAATCGATAACAGTCACTAAGTGATGGACTTTACGTACCATACCACGGATGACAGGAGTATCCTCCACCTCAACTACCTGAGAGATCTTGCGAAGGCCAAGAGCCTGAAGAGTACGCTTCTGATCTACAGGGTAACCGATTTTGCTTTTAATTTGCTTAATCTTAATTGTTGCCATAGTTAATATCTCCTTATTATCCTCTAAATACTTTATCCATACTGATTCCACGTGTGCCGGCAATAGTATAAGCATCACGAATCTGGCTCAAAGCAACGATTGTTGCCTTAACCAAGTTGTGTGGGTTAGAAGAACCCTTTGACTTGGCCAGAATATCCTTAATACCTACGCTCTCAAGCACAGCACGCATAGCACCACCGGCAACAAGACCGGTACCAGCAGCAGCAGGCTTCAAGAAAACCTGAGCACCACTGTAACGTGCTTCCATCTCGTGAGGAATGGTTCCCTTGAGTACGGGAACCTTTACAAGATTCTTCTTGGCTGCTTCTACACCCTTGGCGATAGCTGCGGTAACTTCACCAGCTTTGCCAAGACCCCAACCAATGATACCGTTGCCGTCACCGACAACAACAATGGCTGCGAAAGTAAAGGTGCGACCTCCCTTAGTTACTTTGGTAACACGGTTGATGGCAACCAATCTGTCTTTCAACTCAACGTCACTATTTACTTTAACTTTATTTATTGCCATAATCGTTTAGAAATTAAGTCCACCTTTACGAGCTGCATCAGCCAAAGACTTTACTCGGCCATGATAGAGATAACCGTTACGGTCAAAGACTACGCTTTCAACGCCAGCCTCCTTGGCCTTCTGGGCTACCAATTCGCCAACCTTCTCAGCCTGTTCGATCTTAGGCATAGCCTCAAGACCGAGAGAAGATGCAGATGCAAGAGTTTTACCTTCCAAATCATTTATCACCTGAGCATAAATCTGCTTGTTACTACGGAAAACGCTCAAGCGGGGACGCTCGGCTGTGCCGAAAACGTTCTTACGAATTCTGTATTTGATCTTAATTCGTCTTTCTACTTTCTTTGTTGTCATAATCTTCAATTCATTTAATGATTATTACTTAGCTGAAGCTGACTTACCCGATTTACGACGGATAACCTCGCCCTTGAACAAGATACCCTTTCCTTTATAAGGTTCAGGCATACGGAAAGAACGAATCTTAGCACAGATGAGTCCGAGCAACTGTTTGTCGCAAGACTCAAGTACAATCTGAGGATTCTGGTTGCGCTCAGACTTAGTCTCAACCTTTACTTCACTTGGAAGCTGAAGGAAAATGGGGTGAGTATAACCGAGAGAGAACTCGATAAGATTACCCTGGTTTGAAACACGATAACCAACACCGATCAGTTCCATTTCCTTCTTATAACCTTCACTTACACCAACAACCATGTTGTGTACGAGGGCACGGTAAAGACCATGGAAAGCCTGTTTCTGCTTGAGATTAACAGGACTATTCTCGTCAATTTCGAAAGAAACGTGACCATCAGCAATAGTCACCTTGATAGAAGAATCAACCTTTTGAGAGAGTTCACCCTTGGGACCCTTAACGGTTACAATTCCATCCTGACCCTGAGCTACAGTAACACCAGCAGGAATACTAATTGGCAATTTACCTATTCTTGACATATGCTATTCCTCCAATTTAATATACATAACAAAGTATTTCGCCACCAATCTTCAAATCAGAAGCTTCTTTGTCTGTCATTACACCTTGGGATGTAGATAAGATTGCAATACCTAATCCGTTAATAACTCTCGGCATGTCTTTGTAGCCAGTGTATTTGCGAAGACCTGGAGTCGATACGCGTTTCAAACACTTAATGGCATTTGCCTTTGTTGCAGGGTCATACTTCAAAGCAACTTTGATACTTCCCTGAGGTCCATCTTCTACGAACTTGTAGTTCAAGATGTAACCTTTCTCGAAGAGGATCTTAGTGATTTCCTTCTTCAAGTTAGACGCAGGAACTTCAACAACACGGTGATGAGCCATAATTGCGTTTCTGAGTCTTGTCAGATAATCTGCTATTGGATCTGTCATAAAATAAAATGTTTAATTAATCGGGACAACCCCGACAATATTAAATAAATAATCTCTTTCGATTCAAGTGTTGATTACCAACTTGCTTTCTTTACGCCTGGAATCAGACCGTTTGAGGCCATCTCACGGAACTGAATACGCGACAGTCCAAACTGACGCATATAACCTTTGGGGCGTCCTGTAATCTTGCAACGGTTGTGCAGACGGATAGGATTAGCATTCTTAGGAATGCTTTGAAGTTTACGAGCTGCCTCGTAAGCTTCTGCGGGATCCTCTGTTGTTGCGATGATTTTCTTCAGGGCAGCACGTTTCTCGGCGTATTGAGCAACCATCTTAGCACGCTTTACCTCGCGGGCCTTCATAGATTCTTTTGCCATATCTATTAATCTTTTTTAGCGTTTTTGAATGGCAGACCGAAAGCTTTGAGGAGAGCATAACCTTCTTCGTCGGTAGTAGCCGAAGTAACGAAGGTAATGTTCATACCCTGGATGCGGTCCACTGAGTCAATGTTGATTTCAGGGAAGATAATCTGCTCCTGAACACCAAGAGTATAGTTACCACGACCATCAAACTTGCTTTCGATACCTTTGAAGTCACGGATACGAGGCAAAGCAACACGTACGAGTCTCTCAAGGAACTCATACATACGCTCGCGACGCAAAGTTACCATAACACCGATAGGCATCTTCTTACGAAGTTTGAAGTTAGCAATATCCTTCTTGGAATAGGTTGCAACGGCCTTCTGTCCAGCGATAGTAGAAATTTCATTGATAGCAACATCAATGATTTTCTTATCCTGAGTTGCATCACCCAAACCCTGGTTGATAACAATTTTCTTCAGGACAGGAATCTGCATGGCTGAAGTGTAGTTGAACTGCTTCTGGAGAGCTGGAGCAATTTTCTCCTTATACTCTTTCTTTAACTGTGCTGTATCCATTACTTAATTTCCTCCCCTGACTTTTTAGAGACACGGATTACGTTTTTGCCTTCATGTTTGATAGAAACACGAGTAGGCTTACCGCTCTTCGGGTCAATCAGACTAATATTTGAGATATGAATAGGAGCTTCTTGCTTGATAATACCTCCCTGAGGGTTCTGGGCATTAGGCTTAGTGCTCTTAGAAACCATATTGATTCCTTCAACAATAGCCTTTTCTTCCTTTACCAAGACTTTGAGCACCTTTCCCTTGCTGTTTTTATTCTTACCAGCGAGGACGATTACCTCATCACCTTTTTTAATATGTAACTTACTCATTTCTTTAATACTTTATAATGTTAAAGAACCTCAGGTGCCAGTGAAACGACCTTCATATTTACGGCACGCAACTCACGTGCGACAGGACCGAAAATACGGCTTCCGCGGAGCTCACCAGCATTGTTCAAAAGCACACAAGCATTATCGTCGAAACGGATATAAGAACCATCAGCACGACGAATCTCTTTCTTTGTGCGAACAACCAAAGCCTTTGATACTGCACCCTTTTTAACATCACTAGTAGGGATGGCGTTCTTGATAGCAACAACGATCACATCACCTACACTTGCATAACGACGGCGTGTACCACCCAATACACGAATGCAAAGGGCCTCGCGAGCGCCGCTGTTGTCTGCTACTGTCAGTCTTGATTCTGCTTGTATCATAATTACTTAGCTTTTTCTACGATTTGTACTAATCTCCATCTCTTTGTCTTTGACAAGGGACGGGTCTCCATAACAAGAACGGTGTCACCTACGTTGCACTCGTTATTCTCATCATGAGCATGGTACTTCTTTGTCTTCTGGACAAACTTACCATAAATAGGGTGCTTCTCTTTGAACTTAGCGGCAATAACAATGGTTTTATCCATTTTGTTGCTGATGACAACACCCTGTCTTGTCTTTCTTAAATTTCTTGTTTCCATCTGAACCATTATTATTTGTTAAGTTCTCTTTGACGGAGCTCCGTCTTCATACGAGCGATATCACGACGTGCTGCTTTAATCTGAGATGGATTTTCCACAGGAGTTACTGCATGATTAATTTTCATCATGTTGTACTTAGCAACTTCAGCCTCCAATTTCTCGGCCAATTCTTTGGTCTCGAGCTCTTTGATTTCCTTTGTCTTCATAAATTAAGCGTTTTTATCGTAATCACGTCGAACAACAAACTTAGTCTTAACAGGCAACTTCTGAGCACCGAGGCGAAGAGCCTCTTTGGCTGTCTCAAAAGGAACACCTTCAACCTCGAAGAGGATGCGTCCGGGAGTTACCGGAGCAACCCATCCTGCGGGGTCACCTTTACCTTTACCCATACGTACATCAGCAGGCTTGCGGGTGATAGGTTTGTCGGGGAAGATGCGGATCCATACCTGACCTTCACGGTTCATATAACGGTTGATAGCAACACGGGCTGCCTCAATCTGACGGCTGTCAATCCACTTGGCGTCAAGTGTCTTGATACCGAAAGAACCGAAGGCCAGTTGCGTACCTCTGTGAGCGTTGCCTTTATTGCCACGTCCATCTTGAGGTCTTCTATATCTTACTCTCTTAGGCTGTAACATGTTAGCTTCTTACTTTAACGTTAATTACTTTTTTCTATTACGGAACTTTCTGCCACCGTTGTTACCACCATTAGAGCGACCCATGCCTTTCTCCTGAGTGAAGTTTGGAGCCAGATCAACCTTACCGTAAACTTCTCCACGGCAAATCCAAACCTTCAATCCCAGCAGTCCAACTTTTGTAAGAGCCTCTGCCTGGCAGTAGTCAATATCAGCACGGAAAGTGTGGAGTGGAGTACGACCTTCTTTGATCATTTCGCTGCGTGCAATTTCAGCACCGTTCAAACGACCAGAGATCTGTACTTTAATTCCTTCTGCTCCTGCACGCATGGTGTTGGCAACAGCCATCTTGATAGCACGGCGGTAAGCGATTTTGCCTTCTATCTGGCGAGCGATGTTGTTGGCAACGATTGTTGCATCGAGCTCAGGTCTCTTCACTTCGAAGATATTGATTTGAATCTCTTTATCATAGAGCTTCTTCAGTTCCTCTTTCAATTTATCGACATCCTGTCCACCTTTACCAATGACAATACCGGGGCGAGCGGTACAAATAGTAATGGTAACGAGCTTCAATGTACGTTCGATGACAATTTTTGATACGCTAGCTTTAGCCAGACGTTCGTTGAGGTACTTGCGGATTTTCTGATCCTCTACCAAGTTATCTCCGAAGTCCTTGCCTCCGAACCAATTTGAATCCCAACCTTTGATAATTCCAAGACGGTTGCTAATTGGATTTATTTTCTGTCCCATACTTATTATTTATCATTAGTTTTAGCGTCAACAAACAGAGTAACGTGGTTAGAACGCTTACGAATGCGGTATCCACGACCCTGAGGTGCCGGTCTCATACGTTTCATTGTAACACCTTCGTCAACGAAGACGCGTGTTACGTAAAGTTCGCCATCTTCAGCCTTGCGATCGTTTTTGGCTTCCCAGTTGGCAATAGCTGAACGCAAAAGTTTCTCAACGTCAGCCGAAGCGGCCTTCTTCGAGAATCTCAGTACGCCAAGTGCACGATTAACTTCCATGCCGCGAATCATATCAACGACATAGCGCATCTTGCGTGGAGAAGAAGGAACACCTTTCAGCTTTGCAAAATACTGTGTCTTTTTGGCTTCTTGTCTTTTATTAGCCGCAATTTTTTTTCTTGCTCCCATTATTTTATTCTTTTTATTTCTGGTGGATTAGCCTGTTATTTCTTATTACCAGCATGTCCGCCGAAGCGACGAGTGGGGGCAAACTCTCCGAGCTTGTGACCAACCATGTTTTCAGTAATGTAAACAGGAATGAACTTATTTCCGTTGTGAACTGCAACTGTATGTCCCACGAAATCGGGGGAAATCATTGAAGCTCTAGCCCATGTCTTAACGACACTCTTTTTGCCACTCTCATTCATGGCAAGAACTTTCTTCTCGAGAGATACGTTGATGTAAGGGCCTTTTTTTAATGAACGACTCATAATTTACTCTAATTAACTTCGTGATTACTTCTTGTTAGCTCTTTCAATAATATACTTGTTTGAAAGCTTCTTAGGTGCACGAGTCTTGAGACCCTTAGCGTACAAGCCCTTGCGTGAACGTGGGTGACCTCCAGACTGACGTCCTTCACCACCACCCATTGGGTGATCATGCGGGTTCATAACAACACCACGGTTGTGAGGACGACGACCTAACCAGCGTGAGCGACCAGCCTTACCAGACTGCTCAAGTGCGTGGTCAGAGTTTCCTACACTACCAACTGTAGCCTTACAAGCAGAGAGAATCTGACGAGTCTCTCCTGAAGGAAGCTTAATAACACAATAACTGCCCTCACGAGAAGTCAACTGAGCGAAATTACCAGCCGAACGAACGAGCTTAGCACCTTGACCGGGACGCATCTCAATGTTGTGGATGACGGTACCAACGGGAATGTTAGCCAATGGGAGTGCATTACCTACCTCAGGCGCTGCATCCTCTCCTGACATCAAGGTTGCACCAACCTGCAGTCCGTTAGGAGCAATGATATAACGTTTTTCACCATCAGCATAGAAAAGCAATGCAATACGAGCCGAACGGTTCGGATCGTATTCAATTGTCTTTACTACGGCTGGAACACCATCTTTCTCTCGCTTGAAGTCGACCAAACGATACTTCTTCTTGTGACCACCGCCCATATAACGAACGGTCATCTTACCGGTGTTGTTTCGACCACCGGTAGAACGCTTACCGTAAACGAGAGACTTCTCTGGCACGGATGCAGTAATATCCTCGAACGTGCCAATAATCTTGTGTCTTTGACCCGGAGTAACGGGTTTAAATTTACGTACTGCCATTTTTTATTTTAAATATTGCTATAAAAATCAATAGTGTCGCCCTCCTTAAGAGTAACGATTGCCTTCTTGAACGCATTCTTCTGGCCTCTCACGAGTCCTGCCTTGGTGTAACGCTGAGAGCGCTTGCCGGCATAGCGAAGTGTGTTCACATTCTCTACTGTAACATTATACAGAGCTTCAACCTCTGACTTAATCTCAAGCTTTTTGGCTTCAGGCTTTACGATAAAACCGTATTTAGCCTGAGCCTTCTTAGTAACCATCTCACCCTTGTGGGCACCGGTCTTAGCCTTGAAAGTTCTGTCAGCAGAAGACTTCTCTGTGATATTATTCATTTTCTCTGAAATCAGAGGCTTGATGATATATGTCATATTCTATGTCTCCTTTATTTGTTTAAAACAGCCTCGATAGCCTTGAGCGAATTCTCAGTGATCACCATCACATCAGCATTCAAAACTTTGTATGAATTGAGCTGTGCTGCAAGGGCAATTTCAGAGCGCTGCAAATTACGAGCTGACAAATATACATTTTTATTTGCTTCTGGCAAAACCATCAGCAGTTTTTTGCCCTCAACTTTAAGATTTTTAGCAACTTTTATGAAATCTTTAGTTTTTGGAGCCTCAAAATTGAAGTCTTCAACAACAATGATTGCATTCTCCTGTGCCTTGTAAGACAGAGCAGACTTACGTGCAAGAACCTTTACTTTTTTGTTGAGTTTGAAACGATAGTCACGCGGACGGGGACCAAATACGCGACCACCACCACGCAACAGAGGAGAGTTAATATCACCATGACGTGCACCGCCGCCACCTTTCTGACGACCGAGCTTACGGGTTGAACCTGCATGCTCACTTCTTTCCTTAGCCTTATGTGTACCCTGACGCTGGTTAGCGAGATACTGCTTTACGTCCAAATAAAGAACGTGGTCATTTGGTTCAATTCCGAAGATAGATTCGTTTAACGTAACCTTTCTTCCGGTCTCCTGACCATTGATATCTAATACGTTAATTTCCATTGCTTACTTCTGAATTAAAACGGTTGAACCATTACAACCAGCAACACTACCCTTGACAAGGATAAGATTGTGTTCCGGTATTACTTTCAATACTTTAAGATTCTGCGTGGTTACGCGCTCACTACCCATGTGACCGCCCATGCGCATTCCCTTAAACACCTTAGCGGGGTACGAACAAGCACCGATAGAACCTGGCTTACGTGCGCGGTCATCCTGACCGTGGGTAGCCTGACCAACACCACCGAAGCCATGACGCTTCATAACGCCCTGGAAGCCCTTACCCTTAGAAGTTCCTACAACGTCAACGAAGTCATTGTCGCTAAACAACTCTACAGTGATAACATCACCGAGATTGTGCTCTTCGTCAAATTTGAACTCGGCCAAGTGAGCCTTAGGTGTTGTACCTGCTTTCTTGAATACACCTTGCATAGCCTTAGTGGTGTTCTTCTCCTTCTTGTCACCAAAGGCCAGCTGAAGGGCAGCATAACCGTCTTTCTCGACGGTCTTTACTTGAGTAACAACACAAGGACCGGCTTCGATAACAGTGCACGGTACATTCTTACCGTCGGCACTGAATACGGATGTCATTCCGATTTTCTTTCCAATTAATCCTGGCATTTCAATTACTTTTTAATAATAATAAATAAATTCGTTTTTGTATCTTACTTAATCGTTACTAGACCTTGATCTCAACTTCAACACCGCTGGGGAGTTCGAGTTTCATCAGAGCATCAACAGTTTTGGCTGTAGAGCTATAGATGTCAATCAGACGTTTGTAATCTGAGAGCTGGAACTGCTCGCGAGATTTCTTGTTAACGAAGGTTGAACGGTTAACAGTGAAGATGCGCTTGTGGGTTGGCAAGGGGATAGGACCGCTGATGATAGCGCCTGTAGCCTTAACAGCTTTCACGATTTTCTCTGCAGACTTGTCAACCAACTTGTGGTCATAAGACTTCAGCTTGATACGAATTTTCTGACTCATTTGTCTTGAATTATAAATTGATGAATAAAAATATTGAAAGGAGGCCGCTAAAGAGTCATTTGCTCAGCGGCACTCCTAAATTGCATTATACGAGATCGGCACGTCCCTTAACTTCCTCGAGCACAGCCTTAGCCAATGTGCTTGACAGAGGAGCGTGGTGATCATATTCCATAGAACTGGTTGCACGACCAGAAGTGATGGTACGGAGAGCGGTTACATAACCGAACATCTCTGACAGAGGTACCTGAGCCTTAACAACGCGAGCACCGCTGCGACCTTCTTCCATTCCTTCTACCTGGCCACGACGCTTGTTCAAGTCACCGATCACGTCACCCATGTTCTCCTCAGGAGTAACAACTTCGAGTTTCATGATAGGCTCCATCAGTACGGGCTTAGCCTGTGCACAAGCTTCCTTATAAGCCATTTGAGCGGCGATTTCGAATGAGAGCTGGTCAGAGTCAACTGGGTGGAACGAACCGTCAACAACAACTACCTTAAGTGAATCAACGGGGTAACCACCGAGGATACCGTTCTTCATGGCTGTCTCAAATCCTTTCTGGATTGATGGAATGAATTCCTTAGGAATGTTACCACCCTTAACTTCGTTGACAAACTGAAGTCCACCATTCTCCTTGATATCCCAATCGTCATCAACTGGTCCAACATTAACAATGATGTCAGCGAACTTACCGCGACCACCTGACTGCTTCTTATAAACCTCACGAAGGTTAACTGTCTTGGTGATGGCTTCTTTGTAGTTAACCTGAGGCTTACCCTGGTTACATTCTACTTTGAATTCGCGCTTCAGACGGTCAATGATAATATCGAGGTGAAGCTCACCCATACCTGAGATAATAGTCTGACCACTCTGCTCATCAGTACGAACAGTAAAGGTTGGGTCTTCCTCGGCAAGCTTAGCAAGACCATTGTCAAGCTTAGCAACGTCGGCCTGTGACTTAGGTTCTACAGCAATAGAAATCACAGTATCAGGGAAGCTCATAGACTCAAGTACGATAGGATGATCTTCATCACAGAGAGTATCACCAGTACGGATATCCTTGAAACCAACACCCGCACCGATATCACCAGCGTCGATAGACTCCATAGGAATTTCCTTGTTCGAGTTCATCTGGAACAGACGGCTGATACGCTCTTTCTTACCTGAACGTGGATTGTAAACGTAAGAACCAGCTTTTACGCTACCTGAGTAAACGCGGAAGAATACCAGACGGCCCATGTATGGGTCGGTAGCAATCTTGAACGCAAGAGCTGAAGTAGGCTCTGTCTCGCTGGGCTTACGATCTTCTTCCCCATCAGTATCAGGGTTAGTACCCTTAACTACCTCAATGTCGATAGGAGATGGGAGAAATGCACAAACATAGTCGAGCAGAGGCTGTACGCCCTTGTTCTTATATGAAGAACCACAAACCATAGGAGTGCAGGCCATGCTTACACAACCCTTACGGATAGCGGCGATAATCTCATCCTCAGTGATTGAGTTAGGATCATCAAAGTATTTCTCCATCAAGGCCTCATCATATTCAGCAGCAGCTTCAAGCAACTTATTACGCCACTCGTCGCACTCATCCTGAAGATCAGCAGGAATTTCCTCTACATCATATTCAGCACCCATGGTCTCGTCGTGCCACAGGATAGCCTTCATCTTGATAAGGTCAACCACACCTTTAAAGTTCTCCTCAGCACCAATGGGCACCTGGATAACTACAGGGTTAGCACCAAGAATGTCGCGCATCTGCTGTACAGTCTCAAAGAAGTCAGCACCAGAACGGTCCATCTTGTTTACATAACCGATACGTGGAACATTGTACTTATCTGCCTGACGCCAAACAGTTTCTGACTGAGGCTGTACACCGTCAGCAGCACTATAAGTAGCAACAGCTCCGTCAAGAACACGCAGTGAACGCTCAACCTCAGCAGTGAAGTCAACGTGTCCTGGAGTGTCAATCAAGTTGATTTTGAATGATTTACCCTGCCAAGTCCAGTTACAGGTAGTAGCAGCAGAGGTAATAGTGATACCACGCTCCTGCTCCTGAGCCATCCAGTCCATGGTAGCAGCACCATCGTGTACCTCACCAATCTTATGAGTCTTTCCTGTATAGAAAAGGATACGCTCAGAAGTAGTGGTTTTACCGGCATCGATGTGAGCCATAATACCGATATTACGAGTCAAATGTAAGTCGCGATTTGCCATTTCTTTCTTCTCCTTATATTATAATTAGAATCTGAAGTGGGCAAAAGCACGGTTAGCCTCAGCCATGCGATGCATGTCCTCCTTGCGCTTGTAGGCACCACCCTGATTATTAAATGCGTCCATGATCTCAGCAGCGAGCTTGTCAGCCATTGACTTACCACTACGCTTGCGTGCGAAAGAAATCATATTCTTCATAGAAATGCTCTCCTTGCGGTCGGGACGAATTTCAGTAGGAACCTGGAAGGTTGCACCACCGATACGACGACTCTTAACCTCAACCTGAGGAGTGATATTGTCGAGAGCCTGCTTCCAAATTTCGAGAGCAGATTTCTCTTCATTCTGCATCTTGCCCTTTACGGTTTCAAGAGCATTGTAGAAAATCTCATAAGAGATTGATTTCTTACCATCATACATCAGATGGTTAACGAACTTAGACACTTTTTTGTCATTGAAGACTGGATCTGGAAGGATCACACGCTTCTTTGGTTTTGCTTTTCTCATTTTTTGATTTTTTGTTTTGTTGTCTGCATGGGGCTGTTCTTGCTTGTTCTTCAACGCTCTCACATGAGCATTTACTCAACCTGTCTATAACAATTCTCCAGCAAAACGTTTTACTTTTGTTTTTTTTCGGGCCAAATAACCCTCACCGGCTATTATTTCTTGGCCTTAGGACGCTTAGCACCATACTTAGAGCGACGCTGTGTACGGCTTGCAACACCTGCGGTATCAAGAGTACCACGAACGATGTGATAACGTACACCAGGAAGGTCCTTTACACGTCCACCGCGAACGAGAACGATTGAGTGCTCCTGCAAGTTGTGTCCTTCTCCAGGAATGTAAGAGTTAACCTCTTTCTGGTTTGTCAGACGTACACGGGCTACCTTACGCATAGCCGAATTAGGCTTCTTAGGAGTCGTTGTATATACACGAACACAAACTCCACGACGCTGAGGACATGAATCCAAAGCGGGAGATTTGCTCTTCTCAACGAGCACCTTTCTGCCTTTTCTTACCAATTGTGAAATTGTAGGCATAATTGTTTGTTTTTAATTTATTATATTGTTTGTTATTACTCAACTTGACATAGCTACCCCATTGATATTGGGCGCTTTTGGGGTGCAAAGGTACTAACTTTTTGCCTAACTACCTAATATATAAGAGATAAATACCATCTGTATTTTTATTATTTAACATTTTATGAGTGTTTTTGCAATCTTTAACAAACAAAAACACTATAAAAACAGAAAAAAAGGGATTTCCATAACTTATCGACAAGCTTTCGTCAACTAAACCACAAATTTGTTTCCGCCCACAGTAACACAGACCACACATCATTTCAAGTAAAGCAAACCACACTTGATAATCTCGCGCAAGAAGAAACTCCTGACCTTCTTTTCTGGCACAAACATCGTCGGACTTCGGGATGTATTCGGGATGCATTCGGGTTGTCACTAATTATCTACGCACGAAACTTCGGAAGACGTACAAAGCAACTCCCAAGCAACTCCCAAGCAACTCCCAAGTTACTTCCAAGTAACTCCCAAGTAACTCCAAAGTAACTCCAAAGCAAATCATAGGTAAGTTCAAAGGCGATCAAATGAACACGCTATAATATAATGTACGCGCGTACATGAGCATGCAATCCAGATAAGATATACGAGACAAAATATTATTATTCAGACTTTAGCGCTTCATTTTCCCAATAAACCAAAAATATTTCGTATCTTTGCAAACGATGGCTATAAGATACACACATAAAGAAGAACTTTGGAACACATGGTCACACGCTGGCGGCATACTATTAGGCTTGGCGTTCGGCATTGTGTTTCTCGTCATGGCATTCAAAGGTGACAACCCTTGGGCACGCCTCGGCGTGTGTCTCTATCTCTTCGGCATGTTAGGATCATATATTGCATCCACAGCCTACCATGCACTCCCCAGACACTCAAAGTGGAAAGAACGGTTGCGCCGATGGGATCACGCTGCCATCTATTGGCACATAGCAGGCAGCTACTCCCCTCTTACACTTATCGCACTACGTAGCCAAGGCTACTGGGGATGGTCGCTATTCACCTTTGTGTGGCTTTGTGCCATAGTCGGCACCGCCATCAGTTTCATCAAGCTCAAAGAACATTCTAATCTTGAGACATTTTGTTTCGTAGGCATGGGCCTTTCGGTTCTTGTGGCATTCAAGCCATTGATAGATTCGGTATCTACTGCAGCTGTGGCATGGATTATTGCCGAAGGAGTAGCCTATATTACTGGTGCGGTATTCTATTCGCTCAACAAGAAACGATACATGCATAGTGTTTTCCATTTCTTCGTCTTAGCCGGCAGCATCTGCCACATCATCGCCGTATGGGATGTACTGATGGAATATCTCTAACATGAAGCAAAAAAGACCATTTTCATTATATATACTGCCATAAACCATCAATACCTGCACCAACAGAATTGCATTATAGCGTCATTCGTAGCACCAGAACTGTTTTGAAAGCACTAGAACTGGTTACGCGGAAGGTGTGTATATAGTCGATTATGGAAGGATGAAATCTGACTAAAGATTGCAAACCATAATAAATGATATTTACAGAGTATTTAACAACTGACTAAGGATTGTTATCAATAAACGACACGACCCATATTGATTGGCTATCGAACGCTCAGAAAAAAGCGTTTAGCTATTCTATGTGCAGAATTCGTGTAAAAAAGTGCGTAGGTAAGTTAATAGAATTTAAAAAACAACCTCAATGTTGGACAATGTCGGACAATGTGGGACAAAGATGGACATTGGGGTTTTGTGATGTTGTATCTTTGCAGCCCTACCCGAGGATGAATTTCCAAACAAGAAAGGACCTGGGTAACAAACTAAATTTCGTACAATTAAAAATAACACAATTATGTTTACAGACATTACTTTCAACACTTCAAACTGGATACAACAGAAGAACCATGGTGATTCAATTAACACCAGATCGCTTATCGTTCACTTCTCGTTAGGTTCTCGTTCACTTCTCGTTAGGTCTTCGTTCGTCTCTCGTTCGTCTCTCGTTCGTTATTCGTTAGTCTATCGAAGACCGAACGAAGACCGAACGAGGAACAAGCAAAAAACGAGCGAAAGAGCAACGAACGTCGGTCGAGAAACCAACGAGAAACTATCGAAGTCACGACGAGAAACCATTCAAGCCAAACGAGAATGTGAGCCTTTGTTCTCCTTACTGGCGAAGTAAGAACAGAGCCTACAGAACGAGTGGCTATGTGAGAAGCAAACAGAAAAGCAAAGGGAAATCGATTTCTCTATGTCTCTCGTTGCCAATGGTAAATCAATATAGCCCTAAAAATGACATTCCGACTTTATCCAAGAAATTATATCCAACCATGGTTTTACGATATTTTGTTGCGTATTTGTTGCACACCACAAGAAATTTCAGTAATTTTGCAACAAAACATAAATGGCACTACTCCGTAATGGTGGGAATAGGAATCAATTCAGAATGAAGCAAGAAAATGAACTAAAAACGCTTTTGACAGACCAACAGTTTGAGAGCTCGGACAACAGGGAACTATTACTCGCTCAAGCAAAAGCGTGTGCAAACGGTTATGCATTAGCAACAGAAGGCATAGCAGTGATATCAGATTTTCAAAACAACGATTGCCATATTTATGCTGGAAAATTCGGTCAAACCATAATGAATCTTCCAGAATATATGGTAGACCGCAATTCTGCCTTTGAGGACATCATATTCAGTCATGCCAAAGAAGACGAAATTATTGAACGTCATGTACAGGAACTTCGTTTCTTCAACTTTATAAAAGGACTTTCAATAAAAGAAAAGACAAACTATTCAGCTTCATGTATTCTCAGTTTTTACCGTGTCAGAGACAATAAAAAAGTCAAAATACTCCATACAACGAGATATTTCAGCTGTAGTGCCAACGGAAGTGTTTTACTCGGTCTATGCACTTACATTCCGTACCCTATTTCCCATAACCGACAAGATGGAATAATTAATCTATTGACCGGGGAAATGGTTGGACGAGACATCTACGAAGCGAGTGACCGTAAAATCCTTAGCCGCCGACAACTTGAAATCCTGTCTTTGATAGCCAAGGGAGTGTCAAGCAAACAAATTGCCGACAACTTAAACATATCCATTTATACAGTCAATCGCCATCGTCAGGATATCTTATCAACATTAAAAGTTGCCAATACCGCAGCCGCAGTAGAAATTGCATTAAGAATGAACCTTATTTAATGTGCATGCCTGCTTCATGATTGGTTAGCAATCAGCATTATTCCGGATATTATTGGTTGGATTTCTTCGGGGCACCTGCAAACGGTGCTTATTTTTATTGCATTGGAGAAGGTGATGACATCTATATAGGAGATTATAGTATTATAGATGGTGATGTGTCATGTCACATGGATGTACTATAACTCAGGATGTTTATGACAATTCGTTGGTTGTCGGCCGTAGAGGGTTGATATTCAACAGATAAAACTGGTTTCTATATTTAACTGATGCGAAAATTGGTTAGAAATCAGTATTGCACACATCTTATATTCTATCTAATTTTGCAACCGCAAATAAATCACAAAGAAGTTGCAAAATAACAAAAAATCAAATCAATATTACAATGAAAAAATTGGTATTTATCACAATCCTAGCAAGTCTTGCTATGACTGGATGCACCCAGAAGAAATTAGAGAGAAAAGTAGGAAGTGCAGACAAGAAAGTCACAACAGAAAACGTTAAACTCGCTACATGCAATATCAATATAGGAGGAATCCGTTTCACAAAGTCTAAAAACGGCGGAGAGAATGGCGTCACACTTCTTAGCGACACTCTCAAGTTTGTGGCCGGGCCCCAAACTGATTATTTCCGCTCCCCGGATGGTAGCGTTGTCAATAGCTCTGCCATCATTTTTACAGAAGTTGACAACACTAAGCCTTTCACTTTTACGGCTAAAGTACAGCCAGACTTCACCGAAACCGGAACATATTCGGCAGGTGTGTTATACGCATACGAGAATGACACTCATTGCCAAAAACTGTGTTTTGAACAGGATGAATATGGTGTTCACCGTGTGGTGTCAGTTCGCACAATAGGCACTTCCGATGACAATAACCATCAGGCAATTATCGGTCCGTGGGTTTATATGAGATTATCATCCGATGGCACTACTCTTGGCAGTTATTTCTCAGAGGATGGAGAAGTATGGCACCTGGCTCGTCTCTACAAGAATGATTTTCCAGAAAAGCTGCTTCTGGGCCTGAGTTCCCAAAGTCCTAAAGACGATGCACACACCTGCTATTTCACGGAAGTATCGCTTAAGCAAGAGGCTGTTTCTAATTTCCGCATAGGTAAGCTCAACGGAGAATAAATTCCATGCCTTAGTACTATTATCAGATTATAACAAACATATTGAACATTACAACAAATGAAGAGAAATCAAATTTTTATAGCATTGTCGCTGCTTGCATGCACACTATTGTCATGTCAAAATGCGAAACAACAACAATCATCAACAGTAAACGAATCAAATATGGAAAAAAAAGACACCATCTTAAAGCCATTTGTGGCAGAAAACTTGTTTTGGATCCGTGAGCCTCAAAAATATACAATCACGGACTCTTTGATAACAATCGTCTCAGAACCTCACACCGACCTGTGGCAGCGCACTTATTATGGGTTTAGCAACGACAATGCTCCAGTGCTGCAAATGAAGACCTCTAACCTGTTCTTTTCTTTCACTGTAAAGACATCGTTCAACAGTTCGGCCCTGTTCGATCAGTGCGGAATCGCAATCTATCTTGACAGTGACAACTGGATGAAGGCGTCAATTGAATACGAGAACGAGGAATACCAGAGATTGGGCAGTGTTGTGACAAACAATGGATATTCCGATTGGGCCACGCATGACATCCCCTCTTCCATAAAGGAAATGTGGTATCGTCTTAGCCGTCGGGGAAGCGATTATTATATAGAGACAAGTCTTGACGGTACCACTTTCCACCAAATGCGTACATTCCATTTGGATCAGGGTGATGGGGAGATTTCGTTCGGAATATATGCGGCAAGTCCTGTAGATCACTCGTTTACGGCCCGATTCTCTAATATGAAAATAGAAAATTGCAAGTGGAAATCATGGTCCTCGGAAGAAACTGGATTCAGCCAAACAGCAAAATAATACGAACAGCATACAAGAAAGTGTTGGATTTCGTTATAACGCCATTGCATCTGAAATAATTCTATATGGTCATCAATAAACTAAATTTTCTTTACTTAATATGAAAAAGGCAATACTATTTATCATCATTATTCTACAGTCATGGGTGTCTTATGCTCAGAAGATTTTATCCCCTTCAGGCATTATAGACGTAAACTTTGAATTGACCGAAAGAGGTGTTCCAACCTATTATGTAGGATATAAGAAGCAACCTGTTGTCAATCCCAGTCGTTTAGGATTGGAACTTAATGGGCAACCCAATCTAATGGATGGTTTTGAGCTTGTAAAGACTTCCACCTCCTCTTTTGATGAAACATGGCAGCCGGTATGGGGAGAAGTGAAAAATATTCGCAATCATTACAATGAACTGTTGATAGAACTCAGGCAGCCAAAGACCGACCGATATATGAATATTCGCTTTCGAGTTTACGATGACGGTGTAGGTCTGCGCTACGAATTTCCAAGCCAAAAGGAACTTATCTATTTCACCATCAAAGAAGAGCACACCCAATTTGCTATGACGGGTAATCACACAGCATGGTGGATTCCTGGAGATTACGACACACAAGAATACGACTATACAGAAAGCCGCTTGTCAGAAATCCGCAAGTTAATGCCAGAGGCATATACGGACAACCTGTCTCAAACAAAATTCTCCGATACGGGGGTACAGACCTCTTTGCAAATGAAGACTGATGATGGGCTTTATATCAACCTACACGAGGCTGCTTTAGTAGATTATTCATGTATGCATCTAAACTTAGATGACAAGAATCTGATTTTCGAATCCTGGTTGACACCCGATGCACAGGGGAACAAAGGAAGACTGCAAGCTCCTTGCCATAGTCCCTGGCGAACGATTATGGTCAGCGATGATGCTCGTAACATCTTATCCTCAAAGCTTATTCTGAATTTGAACGAGCCATGCAAATTGGAAGATACATCTTGGATCAAACCAGTGAAATACATCGGTGTATGGTGGGAAATGATTGCCGGAAACCGCCCTTGGGCTTATACTTGGGATTTCCCTTCAGTAAAACTGGGTGAGACAGACTATTCAAAAGCAAAGCCTAACGGACAACATCCTGCCAATACCCAGAATGTAAAAAGATATATAGACTTTGCCGCCACCCACGGTTTCGATCAAGTATTGGTAGAAGGCTGGAACATCGGATGGGAGGATTGGTTCGGAAAAATGAAAGACTATGTCTTTGACTTTATGACTCCTTATCCGGATTTTGACCTGCCAGGACTGAATGAGTATGCACATAAGAAGAATGTGAAACTCATGATGTATCACGAAACATCTTCATCCGTGCGCAACTATGAGCGCCACATGGAAGAGGCTTATAGTCTCATGAACAAATACGGTTATAATGCTGTAAAGAGTGGATACGTAGGATATATACAACCTGCTGGAGAATACCATTATGGTCAATGGATGGTAAACCATTATCTTTATGCCGTCAAGCAAGCTGCCAAGCATCATCTTATGGTCAATGCGCATGAAGCAGTACGTCCTACCGGATTATGTCGCAGTTATCCCAACTTGATAGGCAATGAATCTGCACGCGGCACAGAATATGAAGCCTTTGGAGGTAACAAACCTTTCCATACTACCATTTTGCCTTTCACACGTCTGCAAGGAGGACCGATGGACTATACGCCAGGTATTTTCGTAATGGATCTCAGCACATGGGCTCCTAATCGTTCACACGTCAACTCCACCTTAGCACGTCAACTTGCCTTATATGTCACGATGTACAGTCCCTTGCAAATGGCAGCTGATTTGCCGGAGCATTATGAACGTTATATGGATGCGTTTCAATTCATCAAAGATGTAGCAATCGATTGGGACGACTCTAAATACCTTGAGGCTGAACCCGGACAATACATTACGGTAGCCCGTAAAGCTAAAGACACGAACAACTGGTTTGTGGGCTGTACGAGTGGAGAAAAGGGGCATCAATCCATATTGAAGTTAGACTTTCTCGATGCAGACAAAACCTATATAGCCACCGTGTATGCCGATGCACCCGATGCCAACTACAAAACGAATCCACAGGCTTATACCATCCACAAAGGAATAGTTACTTCAAAAACAGTTTTAAGATTAAAAGCTGCTTCAGGAGGTGGTTATGCCATCAGCATCTTTGAAGTCACAAATAAATCGGCTGTAGCAGGATTAAAACGACTTAACCTGCATCATTCATAGGATTCCGTAGCGAGAGCCCTAAACGTTTGCGATAAGCCAAATGAGCAGAGCCAAGCTCGCTTGAGCTCTGCCATGGCGAGCAAACGAAGGATAATATCCAATGTTTGTGCATAAGCGTAAGCACAGCGGTAAGCGTATCCGCGATGCTTGTATATATCCTTATAAAATAAATGTCGCTCAGTA
>SAMEA104315432__coassemble_109_pt1 | contig 49755 bp, 38 predicted proteins | sample SAMEA104315432__metabat2_low_PE_029 | metagenome-assembled genome bin SAMEA104315432 (sample SAMEA104315432) | gut metagenome | biome: Monkey gut; feature: monkey-associated habitat; material: faeces | place: China | collected 2013 | reverse complement strand
AAAGGTAATAGAAGAAAATGAAGCTAACAAGGCTGCATCGCGGATACGCTTACACTTCAAACACGCGGTTTGCCATCTGTCATAAAAACGCTCAGCAAGCCATATCTATCGAAGTCAAAGGCATACTGATGTTTATCATGCTTCTGCTGAACCTTGACAATACTTTTATCAAACGTTGGGAAACACCTTTGTCAAACGTTGGAAAATACCTTTGTCAAACGTTGGAAAATACCTTTGTCAAACGTTGGAAAATACCTTTGTCAACATTGGAAATTACTTTTTTCAAACGTGCAAAATACCTTTTTCAAGCGTTAGACAACATCCTTGTCCAAAGTCGGGAAATATGCTTGTACAACGTCGGACAATACCCTGTAAATAGTAGGATAGCATCTTAGGGAAACTATCATTTAGCAGATATGTAATGTCAGTACGTAACCTCAATTATGCGCTCATGAAATGGTGCTTTGCTATAAAATCTGTTTATATCACTTCCAACATTTCCGTTAATGGCTTGCGCTTCTTCTCCGCTTTCGGACAGTCAGGAGCAACATGTCCTATAGGTACTACCACCACAACTTCAAAACCGTCACGACCAAAATATTGTTGCATCTTATCTGTATCATAATTGCACACCCAACATGTACCAAGTCCACGCTCTGTAGCAGCCAGACATAAATGCTCTGCAGCAATGGCCACATCAACATCACCATGCGGTTTACCATCATACTTGCGAACCCAGCTTTCCTCAACATTCTTCATGCCAATAATATACATTGGAGCAGTCTTGAACCATTCACGATCATAACACTCCTGCAACTTGCTTTTGCCTTCGTCGCTCCTCACCGCGATCCAATGCCAAGGCTGTTTATTGACAGCAGATGGGGCCATACGCACACATTCCATCACATATTCTAAATCCTCATGAGATACTGTCTCGGAAGTAAATTTACGAGCCGAGAAACGTTCTCGGCACAAGTTTAACATATTCTCCATATTCAATTCATTTATACTTTTAACATTTCATGAATTAGTTTTCATGTGCGAATTTACGAATAATCGTGCTAATAACAAAGGAATAATTCAAGTATTTATAGTATGCATTATGTATGCGTTCTTATTGGTTTACTCAATATCCAGGAATCATCAGAAGGGATTACACTACTATCGACAGGGCCAAATTGAAAGGAACTTTTGCAGAAAAGCCAAATCTGACTAAACATACCTAGATAGAAATAACATACAAAAAAAAAGCGCTGCTACTGTCCTTCCAGACAATAGCAGCACTTTGATATATTAGTCAGGAGCGAGAATTATTTCTCGTCCATTGCAGGTTCGTTGGCAAAGTCAAGCACATTTTTCTTATTAGCTTGCATGCGCTCATACTCTTCTTTCGAGCCTACGATAATCTTTTCAAATTCGCGAAGACCTGTTCCGGCAGGAATCAAGTGACCAGTAATCACATTCTCCTTCATGCCCTCAAGGTAATCAACCTTACCACGGATAGCGGCTTCGTTGAGCACCTTAGTGGTTTCCTGGAACGATGCAGCCGACATGAACGACTTGGTCTGAAGAGCGGCACGGGTGATACCCTGCAGAATCTGGGTAGAGGTAGCAGCAACAGCATCACGTACCTGAACCAATTTAAGGTCACGACGCTTCAGCATTGAGTTTTCATCGCGCAGTTTGCGTGCGGTAACAATTTGACCTTTCTGAAGGTTCTCAGAGTCACCAGCATCTACAACAACTTTCTTGCCCCAGATACGATCGTTCTCTTCTGCAAAGTCGAGTTTATCAACAATCTCCTGCTCAAGGAATGAGGTATCGCCTGGATCGTTGATCTGTACCTTACGCATCATCTGGCGTACGATAATCTCGAAGTGCTTATCGTTAATCTTCACACCCTGCAGACGATACACATCCTGTACTTCATTCACGATATATTCCTGTACAGCCGTGGGACCCTTGATAGCAAGGATGTCTGCTGGAGTAATAACACCATCTGACAGCGGAGTTCCTGCACGTACGGCATCGTGTTCCTGTACCAGAATCTGCTTAGACAACGATACGAGATACTTGCGTTGCTCACCAGTCTTTGATGTAACGATGATTTCACGGTTACCGCGCTTCACCTTACCCATGGTCACCTCACCATCAATTTCAGATACAATGGCAGGGTTACTTGGGTTACGTGCCTCGAACAACTCAGTTACTCGAGGCAGACCACCGGTAATATCACCACCCTTGGCAGCTGCACGAGGAATCTTAACGAGGGTCTCACCAGTTTTGATAGTCTGACCATCTTCAACTACTACGTGACCACCCACAGGGAAGTTATATGTTCCAGCAACCTCACCGTTAGCGTCAATAATATCACAGGTAGGTACCTTTGACTTGTCTTTCGACTCGGTGACAATCTTTTCAGTAAGACCTGTGGTTTCGTCGGTCTCGGCACGGTAAGTAATACCTTCAATTACATCGTGGAACTTCAAGGTTCCTGCGTATTCAGAAACGATGACGGCGTTAAACGGATCCCACTGTGCAAGTTTGTCGCCCTTCTTAACCAAAGCTCCATGCTTGAAATAGAGAGAAGAACCGTAAGGTAAGTTCATCGAAGAAAGAACGATATTGGTATTGGGATCTACGAAACGTACTTCACCCAGACGGCTGACAACCATCTCACATTCGCGACCATCTTCATCAAATGGTACGGTACGTACTTCCTCAAATTCGATACGAGAGTCATTTTTCACCACGATGCTGGCATTAGCAGCAGCATTGGCAGCCACACCACCGGCGTGGAACGTACGAAGAGTAAGCTGTGTACCAGGTTCACCAATAGCCTGAGCAGCAATCACACCGACAGCCTCACCCTTCTGTACCATACGACGAGTGGCAAGGTTGCGTCCGTAACACTTCATGCAGACACCATGCTTCGACTCACAAGTAAGTACAGAACGGATTTCAACACTCTCAATGGGCGAATCTTCAATAGCCTGTGCAATTGGCTCAGTTATTTCCTCACCGGCAGCAACGATAAGTTCTCCGGTTGAAGGATGAATAATATCATGAACAGATACACGACCGATAATGCGCTCATAGAGAGTTGAAATGACTTCATCACCATTCTTCAATGCAGTGCAAACGAGTCCGCGCAGTGTACCACAGTCTTCCTCATTGATGATCACATCATGGGAAACGTCAACCAGACGACGTGTCAGATAACCGGCGTCGGCTGTTTTCATAGCGGTATCGGCAAGACCCTTACGTGCACCATGGGTAGAGATGAAGTACTCCAGCACTGACATACCTTCCTTAAAGTTCGACAGAATTGGGTTCTCAATAATCTGTGCACCCTCAGCACCAGCTTTCTGCGGTTTGGCCATCAGACCACGCATACCTGAAAGCTGACGAATCTGGTCTTTACTACCACGGGCTCCAGAGTCGAGCATCATGAATACGGCATTGAAACCCTGGTCGGCCTCTGTCATTTCCTTCATCAGCACATTACCAAGGTCGTTATTGATATGTGTCCAGGTATCAATTACCTGATTATAACGTTCGTTGTCGGTAATGAAACCCATGTTATAGTTCTCGGTAATTTGACGGATTTCCTCATTACCCTTAGCAACAAGGTCCTTCTTAGATTCCGGAATAATGATATCGTCAAGGTTGAACGAAAGTCCTGCCTCATAAGCCATACGATAACCAAGGTTCTTGATACCATCAAGGAACTCACAGGCTTCAGCAAAACCTACATTCTTAATCACATCAGCAATGATATCGCGAAGTGACTTCTTAGACACGATCTTGTTGACAAAGCCAACCTCTTCAGGAATGATACCGTTTACGATAACACGACCAACAGAAGTCTCCACCAAATGGCGGACAGGTTTGCCATCAATACGGTCATCAACCATAACCTTCACTTGAGCGTGGAGGTCACAACGACCTTCATTGTATGCAATGATAGCCTCTTCTGGACCATAGAAAGTCAAGCCTTCACCCTTGGCACCTGGACGGATCTTAGAAATATAATAAAGACCAAGCACCATATCCTGTGAAGGAACGGTGATAGGAGCTCCATTGGCAGGGTTCAGAATGTTGTGGCTCTGAAGCATCAGGATCTGTGCTTCAAGCACGGCCTCATTGCTCAATGGGAGATGGACAGCCATCTGGTCACCATCAAAGTCGGCGTTAAATGCAGTACATGCCAATGGGTGAAGCTGAATAGCCTTACCCTCAATCAGTTTGGGTTGGAATGCCTGAATACCGAGACGGTGAAGTGTTGGTGCACGGTTGAGCAATACAGGATGTCCTTTCATCACATTCTCAAGGATATCCCAAATTACCGGTTCACGACGGTCAACAATCTTCTTGGCAGACTTCACGGTTTTTACAATTCCACGCTCAATGAGCTTGCGGATGATGAATGGCTTATAGAGCTCGGCAGCCATCAACTTAGGAAGGCCACACTCACCCATCTTCAATTCAGGACCTACTACGATTACAGAACGCGCAGAATAGTCAACACGTTTACCGAGCAAGTTCTGACGGAAACGTCCTTGCTTACCTTTCAGCGAATCGCTAAGAGACTTGAGCGGACGATTGCTCTCACTCTTCACAGCTGAAGACTTACGACTGTTGTCGAAGAGAGAGTCAACAGCCTCCTGCAACATACGCTTCTCATTGCGCAGAATAACCTCAGGAGCCTTAATTTCCATCAGTCTCTTCAAACGATTGTTACGAATGATAACACGACGATAGAGGTCGTTGAGGTCGGAAGTAGCGAAACGACCACCATCCAGTGGAACGAGTGGACGCAACTCAGGAGGAGTTACAGGGATAATTTTCATTATCATCCACTCAGGACGGTTGATGCCCTTCTCCACACTATTGCGGAAAGCTTCAACAACCTGCAGACGCTTCAAAGCCTCATTCTTGCGCTGCATAGACGAGTCACTGTTGGCACGGTCACGCAGTTCATACGACAGAGAGTCGAGGTCAAGACGGACGAGAAGGTCATAGATAGCCTCTGCACCCATCTTGGCAATAAACTTATTGGGATCGCTATCATCGAGATAGTCGTTCTCGATAGAAATCTGGTTCTCGATGATATCGTTATACTCATCTTCTGTGAGCAGGTCGTACATATTCGAACCTACTGCTGCATTTCCTTCTGCATCCTGACGGCCAGCCATAACACCAGGCTGGATGACAACATATCGCTCGTAGTAGATGATAGAGTCGAGTTTCTTAGTAGGCAGCCCCAACAGATAACCAATCTTATTAGGCAAGCTGCGGAAATACCAAATATGGGCAACCGGAACTACCAACTCGATATGACCAGCACGTTCACGGCGAACCTTCTTCTCAGTCACCTCTACTCCGCATCGGTCACAAACAATACCCTTATAGCGAATGCGCTTATACTTACCGCAGGCACACTCATAGTCCTTTGTAGGACCGAAGATGCGCTCGCAGAACAGACCGTCGCGCTCAGGCTTATAGGTGCGATAGTTGATGGTCTCAGGCTTGGTCACCTCACCGCAGGAGTTCTCAAGGATCTCCTCTGGTGAAGCCAGACCGATGGTAATCTTGGTAAAATTACTCTTTATCTTTGATTCTTTCTTGAAAGCCATATTTCAATACTTAATATACTTTGTTCTTTGTTCGTTAACTCACAGATTAATCCATCTTGATACTTAGACCAAGACCCTTCAACTCATGCAACAATACATTGAGTGATTCGGGGATGTCGGGAGTTGGCATGGGATCGCCCTTGACAATAGCCTCGTAGGCCTTGCTGCGTCCAACCACGTCGTCTGACTTGATGGTAAGGATCTCCTGAAGCACATGACTGGCTCCGAAGGCTTCCAATGCCCAGACCTCCATTTCTCCAAAACGCTGACCACCGAACTGTGCCTTACCTCCAAGAGGTTGCTGAGTGATGAGACTGTACGGACCGATAGAACGGGCGTGCATCTTGTCTTCTACCATGTGGCCGAGTTTGAGGAAGTATGTGATACCGATAGTAGCAGGCTGGTCAAATCGCTCACCGGTCTCACCATCATACAGATGTGTTGAGCAGAGGCGTGGCAGACCTGCTTTGTCGGTCCATTCTGCGAGGTCATCAAGTTTTGCGCCATCGAAGATTGGAGTAGCAAACTTCACACCGAGACGTTTACCTGCTGCACCAAGGATAGCCTCAAAAATCTGTCCAAGATTCATACGAGAAGGCACACCCAGTGGGTTAAGTACCAAGTCAACTGGACGACCATCCTCCAAGAACGGCATATCTTCCTGGCGAACTACCTTAGACACAATACCCTTGTTACCGTGACGTCCGGCGAGTTTATCACCGACACCAATCTTACGTTTCTTGGCAACATATACCTTACCCATCTGCAGGATTCCTGAAGGCAGTTCATCACCGATGGTAATAGCAAACTTCTTACGCTTCATCTCTGCATCAAGGAGTTTGAACTTCTTCATAAAGTTGGTAATCAACTGAGCGATCATCTTGTTGTTGTGATCATCCTCGGTCCAGTTGCTCACCTGTACATCACCATACTCCAGGTTCTTCAGGTTGGTCATAGTAAACTTACTACCCTTAGAAATGATTTCCGCACCAGTATAGTCTTTCACACCTTGTGAAACTTTACCATCGGTCAATACCAGAAGTTTCTCTACAAGAATATCCTTCAGATCTTCTATCTTGGCATTGTGCTCTTCATCAATTTTTGCAAGCTTAACCTTGTCCTGCTGTTTGTCCTGACGAGTCTTAGTAGCACGGGTAAAGAGTTTCTTGTCGATAACAACACCTGTCAATGAAGGATTAGCCTTCAGTGAAGAGTCTTTCACATCACCAGCCTTGTCACCGAAGATGGCACGCAGCAATTTTTCTTCAGGTGAAGGATCGCTCTCACCCTTTGGTGAAATCTTACCAATCAAGATGTCACCTGGTTCTACACGGGCACCAACACGGATGATACCATTCTCATCGAGATCCTTAGTAGCTTCTTCACTAACATTGGGGATATCAGAAGTGAACTCTTCAGCACCACGCTTAGTTTCGCGTACATCAAGAGAGTATTCATCAACGTGTACAGAGGTCAGTACGTCCTCACGAACAATACGCTCGTTCAATACGATAGCATCCTCATAGTTGTAACCCTTCCAAGGCATATAGGCAACGAGCAGGTTGCGGCCAAGAGCCAACTCACCGTTCTCGGTAGCATATCCTTCCGTAAGGATGTCGCCCTTCTTCACACGCTGTCCCTTGTCACAAATAGGACGAAGGTCAATAGTCATGTTTTGGTTGGTACGACGGAACTTCGGAATACGGTATTCCTTAAGGGCTGGTTCGAAACTAACGAACTCCTCATCCTCTGTGCGATCATAGAGCACACGAATAGTAGTTGCATCAACATAATCGATTACACCCTCGCCTTCTGCAGTAACCATGGTGCGGCTGTCCTCACATACCTGCTTCTCAATACCAGTACCAACGATAGGAGCCTCGTTATGAAGCAAAGGTACAGCCTGACGCATCATGTTCGATCCCATCAGTGCACGGTGAGCATCGTCATGCTCCAAGAAAGGAATAAGCGAAGCTGCAATAGATGCAATCTGCTGTGGAGAAACGTCGATCAAGTCAACTTCTGTTGGTGGAACAACAGGGAAGTCCGCATCTTGACGACATTTCACTACTTCACGAATGAATGTTCCGTCGTCGTTCAGCGGTGCATTACCTTGACCGATTACGTGGTTTTCTTCTTCCTCAGCAGTCAGATATAGTATTTCATCATTTTTGAGGTTGGCCACACCATTTTCTACCTTACGATATGGAGTTTCGATGAAGCCAAGCTCATTAATCTTAGCATATACACACAATGAAGAAATAAGTCCGATGTTAGGTCCTTCAGGACTTTCGATAGGACATAGACGACCATAGTGAGTATAGTGTACGTCACGTACCTCGAATCCAGCACGCTCACGAGACAGACCACCAGGACCAAGGGCAGAAAGACGACGTTTGTGGGTTACCTCTGCCAATGGGTTAGTCTGGTCCATGAACTGCGACAATGGGTTAGTACCAAAGAACGAGTTGATGACACTCGAAATAGTCTTGGCATTGATCAAATCTATAGGAGTGAACACCTCATTGTCACGAACATTCATACGCTCACGAATAGTACGGCTCATACGAGCAAGACCTACAGAGAACTGATTGCCCAACTGCTCACCAACGGTGCGAACACGACGGTTTGAGAGATGGTCAATATCATCAACAGTAGCCTTTGAGTTGATCAACTGAATCAGATATTTAATAATCTCGATAATATCCTCCTTAGTCAGTACACGTACAGACATGTCAGTATCAAGACCAAGTTTCTTGTTGATACGGTAACGACCCACATCACCCAAGTCATAACGTTTGTCTGAGAAGAACAAGTTCTGAATCACCTCACGTGCAGATGCATCATCCTGAGGATCTGCATTACGCAACTGGCGATAAATATACAGAATAGCTTCTTTTTCTGAGTTACTGGGGTCCTTCTGCAAAGTATTGAAGATGATAGAGAAATCCTGAGCCTGATTCTCATTTTTATGAACGAGAATGGTCTGTGCGCCACACTCAAGAATCTCAGCAACGTTATCTTCTGTGATTTCGGTCTCACGCTCCATCATCACTTCGTTACGCTCGATAGATACTACTTCACCTGTATCTTCATCAACGAAGTCCTCGTTCCAGCTCTTCAACACACGAGCTGCAAGCTTACGACCGATAACCTTCTTCAGAGAAGTTTTGTTAACCTTCACCTCTTCAGCCAGGTCGAAAATCTCAAGGATGTCCTTATCATTCTCGAAACCGATTGCACGCAGCAAAGTAGTAACAGGCAATTTCTTCTTACGGTCGATGTAAGCATACATCACACTATTAATATCAGTAGCAAACTCAATCCAAGAACCCTTGAACGGAATGATACGGGCACTATAAAGCAAAGTACCATTGGCATGAACACTCTGTCCGAAGAACACACCAGGAGAACGGTGCAACTGCGAAACTACTACGCGCTCAGCGCCATTGATAACAAACGTACCATTATCGGTCATATAGGGAATAGGACCAAGGAATACGTCCTGAATCACAGTACTGAAATCCTCATGATCGGGGTCTGTACAATAAAGTTTCAGTTTAGCTTTCAAGGGTACGCTATATGTCAATCCACGCTCCAGACATTCGTCGATGGTATAACGCGGGGGATCAATATAGTAATCCAGGAACTCAAGAACGAAATTATTACGTGTGTCGGTGATAGGGAAGTTCTCTGAAAACACCTTATACAAACCGTCATTCTTGCGTTCCTCAGGTGGAGTATCCAGCTGCAGGAAATCTTTGAATGACTTTAATTGCACATCGAGGAAATCCGGATATGGTAACGGATTCTTGACGCTGCCAAAGTTTACTCTGTTGTTTACTACTTTTGAAGCCATATATTATAATGTGTGATGTTCTAGAAATATAGAGTGTTCTAGAAATTTCTAGAACTTTACTTGTAAGACACAAAAAGGTTAAGAACCTCCGACTGGGAAGTCCTTAACCAATTCTTTATTGTTGTGCTAAATTATTTCAGCTCAACTACGGCACCTGCACCTTCGATAGTCTTCTTCAGGTTCTCAGCCTCGTCCTTTGCCATGCCCTCTTTCAGAGTAGCAGGAGCACCGTCAACGAGATCCTTAGCTTCCTTCAGACCGAGACCACAAGCTTCCTTAACAGCCTTAACAACCTGGAGCTTGTTAGCGCCTACTTCTTTCAGAACTACGTCGAAAGAAGTCTTCTCTTCAGCAGCCTCAGCACCACCTGCAGCGGCGGGACCAGCAGCAACTGCAACAGCTGCAGCGGCGGGCTCAATTCCATACTCGTCCTTCAGGACAGTTGCCAACTCTTGTACTTCTTTAACTGAGAGGTTTACCAACTCTTCAGCAATAGCTTTAATATCTGCCATTTTATTCTAATTTTTTAATGTTTTTAAATGTTATTTGTTATACGTTTCGCTTATTTATTACGCTCAGCGATAGCGTCTAGCAGGCCATGGATTTTACCACCAGCATTGAGACCAGATACGACAGTCTTGATAGGTGACTGCAGCAAAGCCATAACATCGGCGATAAGTTCGTTCTTGCTCTTGATAGAAACCAGTTCTTCGAGTTTGTCTGCACCTACGAAGAAACCTTCTTCAGCGTATGCAGCCTTGAAAGCAGGAATACCTTCCTTCTTGTACTCTTTCAGCAACTTTGCAGGAACATTAGCAGTCTCACAGAAAAGGAGCGCTGTATTTCCTTTCAAGCAACCATAGAATGGTTCAAAATCAATCTCAGAAGCCTCGAAAGCCTTGTGAAGCAACTTATTCTTCACAACCACCATTTTAATCTCGCTCTTAAAGCACTTGCGACGAAGATCGCTTGTTTTTTCAGCGTTCAGTCCAGTTACGTCAACGAGATAGAAATGAGGATACTTTTTGAGGTTTTCTCCGAGTTCTACAATAATAGTATCTTTTACTTCCTTTTTCATTTTACTAAACTTTTACGAGTTATTCAACTGATTTAGGATCTACCTTAATACCTGCACTCATAGTGCTTGAGATAAAGATACTCTTAATGTATGTACCCTTGGCAGCAGCAGGCTTCAACTTAATGATAGTCTGAATGAACTCTTTTGCGTTCTCGAAAATTTGATCAGCAGTGAATGTAACCTTACCGATTGACGTGTGCACGATACCTGCCTTGTCAACCTTAAAGTCGATCTTACCCTGCTTAACTTCCTTAACTGCCTTAGCAACGTCCATAGTCACAGTACCACTCTTTGGGTTAGGCATCAATCCACGTGGGCCGAGGATACGGCCGAGAGGACCAAGTTTACCCATGCAAGAAGGCATTGTGATGATAACATCAACATCAGTCCAACCAGCTTTGATCTTGTTGATATACTCATCAAGACCAACGTAGTCAGCTCCAGCTTCCTTAGCGGCAGCTTCCTGATCGGGAGTACAGAGAGCCAGAACTCGTGTCACCTTACCAGTACCGTTCGGCAGCGAAACAACGCCACGAACCATCTGATTGGCTTTACGAGGATCTACGCCCAAGCGTACGTCGATATCGAGAGATGCCTCGAACTTAGTGGTGGTAATTTCCTTCACCAGCTCTGCGGCCTCTTTCAAAGAGTATGCCTTCCCTGCTTCAACCTTACCAGCTACCAACTTTTGATTTTTTGTCAGTTTACTCATTGTTCAAATTGAAGTTATTTGTTATTTACCAGGGAAGTCCCCTTTTACAGTGATACCCATACTTCTTGCTGTACCAGCGATCAGCTTCATAGCTGACTCAATGGTAAAACAGTTCAAGTCGCTCATCTTGTCCTCAGCGATTGCGCGTACCTGTTCCCAAGTAACAGCAGCAACCTTCTTACGGTTAGGCTGAGCAGAACCTCCCTTGATCTTGGCAGCCTCCAAGAGCTGGATAGCAGCGGGAGGAGTCTTGATCACGAAGCTAAATGACTTGTCTGCATAGTAAGTGATAACAACTGGCAAAACCTTACCAGCCTTATCCTGGGTTCTGGCGTTGAACTCTTTGCAGAATCCCATGATATTAATACCCTTAGAACCCAAAGCAGGACCTACGGGGGGAGAAGGATTCGCAGCGCCACCTTTAATCTGTAATTTGATTAATCCAGCAACTTCTTTAGCCATTTCTGTTTGTAATTATTTTAATTTTGTTATATAAGCCATCAGAGTGGAAGCCTCTAACAACCGTATATACGAAGTGGACATACCGTAACTTATGTCCTATTCTTTCTCTACTTGTGTGAATGCAAGTTCGAGTGGTGTTTTTCTTCCAAAGATCTTCACCATTACCTTCAACTTGCGTTTGTCTGCGTTAACTTCTTCAATGACACCACTGAATCCGCTGAAAGGACCATCGATGACCTTTACTGTATCATCCACATTGTATGGGATGGTAACATCAGTATTTTCAATGGAAGATTCCTCTGCTGTACCAAGTATTCTGTTGATATCAGACTGTCTCACCACTTCAGGGTGATCCAGACCACCAAGAAAACCAAGTACATTGGGAATGAAGCGAAGCATGTGAGCCACTTCACCTTGCAGGCGGGCCTGAATAAGGACATACCCTGGAAGGAAAAGCTTTTCTTTAATAACACGCTTACCATTGCGCATCATTGCATATTTCTCTGTAGGCAGAAGGATTTCCCCAACAGAAGCATTGAGCACATCGTTATGCTTCTTAGCAGCTTCGATGAACTCTTTTACTTTGCCTTCTTTTCCACTTACAGCACGCAGGACGTACCAATTCATTCCTGTCTCAGACATCTTTATGTATTATCTAACAATTAGTTGGGATAAACTAAACTCATGATGGCTTTGAATGCGATATCCATCAGCCATACTATAATTGCAATAATCAAAGAAGCTGTAAGTACCAACACAGCACTTTGTGTCAATTCCTTACGCGTCGGCCATGTCACCTTATGTACGAGTTCGTCATAACATGACTTGCAGTAATTTGCTATTGATTTAAACATATCTTCTTGTTTTAGCACGGGAAGGAGGACTCGAACCCACGACCCTCGGTTTTGGAGACCGATGCTCTACCAACTGAGCTATTCCCGTAAGTAGCCCCTGCCCTGAAGAGCAGGGGCTTTATAGTCAATTCCTAAAGTTTGTCTCGTAAGAGAAAAACTGCTTAGAATTAGTCTTCGAAAACTTCAGTAATCTGACCAGAACCAACGGTACGACCACCTTCGCGGATAGCGAAGCGCAGACCCTGGTTCAGAGCAACAGCGTAGATGAGCTCAACAGTGATCTCAACGTTGTCACCAGGCATTACCATTTCAACTCCCTCGGGAAGAGTGATTTCACCGGTGCAGTCCATGGTACGCAGATAGAACTGAGGACGATATTTGTTTCCGAATGGAGTGTGACGGCCACCCTCTTCTTTCTTCAGAACGTAGATAGAAGCCTTGAATTTCTTGAAAGGCTTGATCTGTCCAGGATGGCAGAGTACCATACCACGTTTAATTTCGTTCTTATCAATACCGCGGAGAAGCAGACCTACGTTATCACCAGCCTGACCCTCATCAAGGATCTTACGGAACATTTCAACACCAGTTACAACTGACTTCTTGTCTTCACCGAGACCGAGCAGTTCAACTTCGTCACCAACGTGGATAACACCAGTTTCGATACGACCGGTAGCTACAGTACCACGACCAGTGATTGAGAATACGTCCTCGATAGGCATCAAGAAAGGTTTGTCAGTATCACGTGGAGGCTCCTGAATCCAAGTATCACAGGTATCCATCAGCTCCATAACTTTGTCAACCCACTTTTCAACACCATTCAATGCACCAAGTGCAGAACCGCGGATGATAGGAGTATCTTCTTCGAAATCGTACTGAGCGAGGATCTCTTGAACTTCCATTTCAACGAGTTCGAGCATTTCCTCATCCTCAACCATATCGCATTTGTTCAGGAACACAACCAAACGTGGAACGTTCACCTGACGAGCGAGCAGAACGTGCTCACGTGTCTGAGGCATAGGACCATCAGTTGCAGCAACAACAAGGATAGCACCATCCATCTGAGCAGCACCAGTAACCATGTTCTTTACATAGTCAGCGTGTCCTGGGCAGTCAACGTGTGCGTAGTGACGTTTAGCGGTCTCATACTCGATGTGGGCAGAGTTGATGGTGATACCACGCTCTTTTTCCTCAGGAGCATTGTCAATCTGATCGAAAGACTTAACATCCTCTGAACCGAAACCCTTCTCGTGGAGAACCTTAGAGATGGCAGCAGTCAGAGTGGTCTTACCATGGTCAACGTGACCGATAGTACCGATGTTTACGTGCGGTTTGGTGCGCACAAAATTCTCTTTAGCCATAGCTTTTCTTTGTTATTATAATTAATGAATGTTCGATTTAAATCTTGTTTTCTCAAGAGCTGTTACCGAGACTTGAACTCGGGACCTCTTCCTTACCAAGGAAGTGCTCTACCACTGAGCTATAACAGCAGGCTTAGAGCGGAAAACGGGGCTCAAACCCGCGACCCCCAGCTTGGAAGGCTAGTGCTCTATCAACTGAGCTATTTCCGCAATAGACTTCCTATTCGGAAGTGGGTGGTGATGGATTCGAACCACCGAAGTCGAAAGACAACAGATTTACAGTCTGCCCCATTTGGCCGCTCTGGAAACCACCCATTAAAAAAATTCCGCTACTCCTTAACTTGCCATCAAATTGCTTGTGACCTTATTCTTTTTCTGAGCCTCTTGTCGGATTCGAACCAACGACCCCGAGATTACAAATCACGTGCTCTGGCCAACTGAGCTAAAGAGGCTTCTCTAAGCATCCACCTCCCGAAGGAGTTGCTAACTGTCGGAAAGCGGATGCAAAGGTAGGCATTATTTTTTAATTACCAAAACTTTTTTCGATTTTTTTTATCGATTACGCATTTTTTCTTTGATTTTCTGCAATTGAACCTTCAAAGAATCGACGCAAAGGTCTGTTGCTTCCTCAAAAGTATCGCTTACTTTCTCTACGAAAACTCTATTTCCCGGAACATTAACAGTAATGCTCACCTCTTTATTTTGTGCTGTTGCTGGCTTCACAACTTTGCATACCACTTCTACGGTTTGGATATCTTCGTAGGTTTTTTCCAGTTTTGCTGTTTTCTTTTCGATGAATGCCTGCAGTTTGTCAGTTGCATCAAAGTGGATTGCTTGAATCTTAATTTCCATAGTTACCTCCATTTTTTAGGGTTAATACTATTTATGTTTCACTTATCAGGCCCTTGGATGGGCTTTTTCATACACGCTTTTCAATTGTTCGAATGTTGCGTGTGTATAGATTTCCGTTGTTGCGATGCTCTCGTGTCCGAGCAGTTTACGCACGCTTTCCAGTTCTGCACCATTATTCAGCATGGCGGTAGCAAAGGAATGTCGAAGTACGTGTGGTGATCTTTTCTGCTGTGTTGTGACTTTCGAGAGATTGTTTCTCACTATATTTTCCACCTGTCCCCTACTCACTCGCAGCCCTTTGTCGTTCACAAAGAGTGCTTCTGTGTCACGCAGCGGTAGCGTTTCGCGTACTTGAAGATACTGCTGCAAGGTCTCGCAGAGTTCTTTTCCGAAAGGTACGACCCGCTGTTTGTCTCGTTTACCGGTCACTTTGAGTTGCATATTAACGAAATCAACGTCATTCACATCAAGTCCGATAAGTTCTGCCAATCGTATTCCTGTAGAGTATAGCGTTAATATTATAGTACGCGCGCGCATATCTTTAACCGAATCGCCCCACATGTTGTCTTGATCCATGAGGCGGTCCATATCTTTTTCGCGTATGAATTTGGGTAGTGGCTTTTTGAGTTTCGGTCCTTTGACGTAGTGTGAAGGATCTACTGCAACGATTCCGTATGCAAGTGCATACCTATAAAAAGAACGCACGGCACTCAAACAGTTATTCACTGTTGATGCCATGGCGCCTTTATCCATCAAGCTCTCCATCCAGTCTCGGATGACATCGGAGTCTATTGTCTCCCATGAGAGCTGACTATCCCTAAGTTTAAAATACGACTCGAATTCCCTAAGGCTCTTGTCGTAGTTTCGCACTGTGAGTTCGGAGCGATTCCTCTCATAGCGCAGGTAGCTTAAGAATTTCTTGATCATAGACTCGTTGCATTACAGTTTCTATTTCGGCAACGAATTTACGCAAAAAATATCAAACCACCAAATTTTCGCTCTACTTTTTTTATTCTTCAGTAGCGCGGAGCTTCTGTACGTAAATAGCGTGTTCCATCTTGAGGCGCTTCAGTACAGACGGCTTATCGAACTGTTGACGACGACGGAGTTCTTTCACAACGCCAGTCTTTTCGAACTTTCTCTTAAACTTTTTGAGGGCCTTTTCGATGTTCTCGCCTTCCTTTACCGGTACAATAATCATGTTCTTTTTGTTTTTATTATTTTAGTTAAACTTTTTATTCTGCCATTAAGCGGGTGCAAAATTACAACATATTTACGAATTGCGCAAGTTTTTTTTCGCTTTTTTGTGATTTTCACTCATTTACAACGGTTTCGTGGCTGTTTTCAGCCATGTTTTTTCATCTTCTGAAAGTATTGGTGCTAATCGGTCATATACCATTTGGTGATATTGGTTGAGCCAATCTATTTCTTCTTCCGACATCATTTCGCGAATAATGGGGCGTCTGTCGATGGGACAGAGCGTGAGGGTTTCAAACTTCAGGAAGGTGCCACATTCGGTTTGGAAAGCAGGAACCACAAGGAGTGTGTTTTCGATTCTCACGCCGAAACGGTCTTTGAGATAAATGCCCGGTTCGTCGGTCACGGTCATTCCTTCGCAGAGCGGTTGCGCCACATATTCCATCCGAATCTGATGCGGTCCTTCATGGACATTGAGGAAGCTTCCCACTCCGTGTCCTGTGCCATGCAGGAAGTTGTATCCGTGTTGCCAGAGGTCGCGACGTGCCACAGCGTCGAGTTGTGTTCCGCTTGCTCCTTTGGGGAATATGAGCATCTGCAACTGTATGTGTCCTTTGAGCACCAGCGTATAAACCTTCCGTTCTTCTTCTGTGAGTTCTCCGAGTGCCAATGTTCTGGTGATATCTGTTGTGCCGTTCTGATATTGTGCGCCACTATCTATGAGCAGAAGACTTTTCCTTTGCAAGGGCACATCAGTTTCTTGAGTCGGTTCATAGTGCACAATAGCTCCATGTGGTCCGTATGCTGATATTGTATCAAAAGAGAGTCCGCGATAGAGTGGCTGTTCGGACCGTAGCTGTTCCAGTCGATCAGAAACGGTCAGTTCTGTCATTGTTCCATCTATGGTCTGTTCTTCCATCCATTTCAGAAACTTGACCAAAGCAGCTCCGTCTCGTTGCATTGCCAATCGGAATCCGTTCTGTTCAGCCTCGTTTTTCACAGCTTTCATAGCGGGAATGGGCGATGCAGCCTCAACGACAGGACGCGTCACCGCTTGTCGGAGCGTGTAACAAACCTCATCTGGATCCATCAGAATGTTATATTCCGGATAGTCTTTCAGTCCCTGTTTCACCTGATTATAGTCTGCCATGCGCACACCGAGTTTTGCGAGATAAGCCTTCACCTCGTCCCCTACTTTCTCCTTATATATAAATAATGTGGCGCTTTGAATGTCAATCAACAGGAACGAAACGAATAGCGGACAGCAATGGATGTCGTTGCCTCTGAGGTTTAGCGTCCAGGCAATATCATCCAGCGAAGCCACCAACATACCGTCTGCATGTTTTTCCCGAAGTGCTTTTCGTATTCGTTTCAGTTTTGAGGCAGCCTCTTCGCCCGCATATTCCATCGGTTGTATTTCTACGGGACAGAGAGGCACGGTCGGTCTATCTTTCCAGATACGCTGCAAGGGATCCCATGCTGTATGCAGCGTAATGCCCCCAAGTTGTTTGAGTTGAGATTTCAAGTTTTCCACCTCAGCCACTCCGTTGGTCATTCCATCTATTCCCACGGCTTTATCGTCCATGTCGGCAAGTTCGCTACCTATCCATTGTGCGACTGTTGGTGTTTCGGGCATTTTCAGTTTCATCAACTGGTATTCTGTTCCTTTCAGTTGTTCTTCGGCAGCAATGAAATAGCGTGAGTCGGTCCATAGTGCCGCACTTTTCAGTGTAACCACCGCGGTACCCGCCGAACCGTTGAATCCACTAATCCATTCGCGTCCTTTCCAATGTTCCGCAGTATATTCGCTATGATGTGGGTCGCTCGTAGTAAACACGAATGCACTCAGATGTTCTCGGCGCATTTCCTCACGTAGTATTTCCAGTCTTTTAGCTATAAGTTCTTTGTTCATCATCTCTCATTTTTCCAACAAAGGTAGTACAAACCGAGAGAAACACAAAACAAATACTATTATTTATTTTTGGTTCCGAGGTGCAGCCTACCTTGGACCACAGGCCAAAGGTAGTGCAAACCGAGAGAAATACAAAGAAAGACTCGCATTTCTTTTGATTAGTCCACACACAGAAACCGCCAAACGCAGAAAATTTATTTACTCACGCAACATATCACATGCGTTACAGTATTACAGTATTACAGTTTTCAAAAAGCTAAAACGATGGATCTGCAGCATATTTTCCTGCCCCAAACCCTAAAAATCCATATTTTGAGCACTAAAAACCATTTTCAAAAACTGTAATACTGTAACGGCACGAGACTTCGAATGTTAGCACTATTTGTTTACACACCAGAACCTCTCAACATAATTTTCGCCCCACATCTACTTTCCAAGTCTGTGCGCATCATTTCCCGAGCAAGTCCCGAACAAGTCCCGAACAAGTCCCAAGTAAGTCCGAATCAATTTACGAACGATATAGGAAACAGATGGGAGACACTACAGTCAAGAAAGGGAAGCACCACCCCCTAAACTATCATGCAGTTTGAATTCAAACCAGCCATTCGCACATACCATAGTATTTTCAACACATATTCCTAATGACCGATTGAAGAGAAAGCCACGCACAATGTCGCATGCGCTTATCAAGAAACAAGCTATTCACTTCAAAATAGCACCGATGCGTATAGTTCCACGCACCGGCACTACCACGATTGTGAATTTGGAAAAAAGATTTCTTTTTATAGTTTATGACTTACTATATATTATCATCCCAGAATTTTGTGCTATAAAGTACTGCAGCAAAAGCAGGCTTCAGCACCATTTTCTCATCTTTTGTAAGTTCATCCGATTGATCTATAATCTCAATATATTTGTCAATTACAAAAGCCACATCTTTAGATTCTTCAGGATATTGCTTCAATACATCTTCAAACAATTCCAAGATTTTGTCCACATTGGAATCATTACCATCTCCTTGGTCCCAACTTTTCATCTGGACATTAGCAGTATCGGTCATCAGCTCTTGATTGACGATTTCGAGCGCACTAATCAGTTTTGAACTTTCATTCTCTGCCAAAGGAGGCACATTTGTTTCTTCAGTTGAACATGCAGCCATCAACAAGGTTGCCAAGCACAGGCCAACTGCCCATTTGCATTTCAAGATAGTTTTCATTTTCGTAATTATTAAATTTGTTAGTAATGTTGTTAACTTTCACCAAACGCCAGAAGCATTTCAAATCATCTCGCAGACGTTTCTGATTTCGCTGCAAAGGTAATCAGTATCTTGGTGAAAGCCCTAATAAATTATACACCCAAAATACACCAAATAGCATCGGTGTATTTTGAGTGTATAACAAAACAGTTGTAACAAACTATCTATCAGACCACTGCACTACTACAGCTGCCGTATTTTCTGACGCCATTTCCTACGCCATTTCTTCGGTATCATCAAACTTATTAATTCGAGAACTATCAAGAAAGCCCAGAATTTCCAGTCGGCAGGAGCATAGATTAAGCAAATTCCCATTCCAAACAATACGAATATTACCTTTCCATGATCATAGATATGTTTCTTTTCATCAAACATCTTCGAAAAGAAAGTTTTATCTCGTCTTTGCGCCACAAACATATATATTCCGCCTATGATAAGAAGGGGGAATCCTATGAACACATCTACAATAAATGCCACATCAGATAATCGAATGATAGGTTCAAATACCATGGTTATAAAAATATAACCAAAATACAAAAAGCCGAATATCCGTGGCCATTTATCCGATTTCATACTTATTTCTATCTATTAGTTATTTAAGGGTCATCAATCTGTCTTCAAGACCTTTTGCGCCTTTCATGCCAAACAATTTCTGATTGATTTTGGTTTTCATATTGGTAGTTCGCTGCAAACTAACATTCATGATTGTGGCAATTTCAGAAGGTATGAAGCAGACACGCAACAACGCACAAACCTGTATTTCCTGTAGCGTCAACTTTTTGGTAGGATCGCTGACAACACTCCAAAACGTTGGCAAGCGAGTCTCCACAAGTTTCACACACTCTTTCAGTTCTTTATTGCCAGGCACTTTTCCTCTTTCGAGCATTTCATGCAAACGGGTCACAGCCTCATCGTTGAACATCGTCCGCGCCTCATCCCAGATATCTACATTCTGCTCCTGCCCCACATATTCGGTCATTTGCGTGCGCAACGCCTCAAGTTCCTCGCCTTTTTTCTTCACATAAGCCTCATAGTCGCTCTGAAGTTCATCATATTCAGTCCGCGCTTTGTCATAGACATTTCGAAGTTGCAAGAATCTGATATTCTGTCGTTCCAGTTCCACATTGCGTTTTCTTTTCGCCACATAATACCATCTGAATATATAAACAGCAAGATACACCACACTACAGGAAAGTATCAGAATCGTGGCAAGCAATTCTTTCAGATGTCTGACCCATCCTGCCACAGGATAGCCCAACAGCTTAAAATCTTGCGTCCCGACATTCTGGTCTGCCACGATATCCGTACTACATGAAGCGAGCACCATCAATGCGACAAGCATCGATAATACCGCCATGATGTTTTCAAGGAAAAATCTATTTCTTTTCATAGCCATGCAGTTTGCGCCTGCAAAGTTACGAAATAATCTGTCATTTTCTTATTCCGATCCATCATTTTATCTCCAAAGTCAGCATCTTTCCTGCGTTCCAAGCAACGCTGATAGTTATTGCGCCATTCGTCCTGCAGCCTCCTTTCCTGCACCAGTTCCTTTATATTTGCTTCCGCTGGCATTGAATGAATAGCGCAACGAGATGTTCAACCGATGGTTGCTCTGTGAAGAATTTTGGTTGAGGGTATAATAGCCACAATCCATATTGACTTTCTGTCGGGTACGCTGCAACACATCATCAACGGTTACTCGCAAGCACAGGGCATCGTTTTTCAGCCAACACTTCTGCACCACAAATCCAAGATTACATATATTGTTCGTCAATCGGAAGTTCATGTAGTCGCCCTTACGCTGGAAATAAAGATAAGACTCCAGTTGCCATTTATGAGGCAGTCGAAACACATTATTCAGATTTGCCACAAACAATGGCCGGTTGTAGTGTACTGTTCTCACGCCACTGGCTTCGCGAGGATCCGCCAAGGTCTGTTTCATGTCGAGTTTCCGCATACCTACGGTCCAACTCGGCGAGTAGCACCCCCATGTCGGCGATGCTGTCAGGAATACCGATACACTCCTCACCGGCACATCGAGATTACGGTTTTTGACGAGTATTACACCTTTATCATTATAGATATACGACCATTGAGTCAGCGCATCGTCAGTCCGTTCATAGTTAGCCATCAGATTGAACCATTTCCATCGCGCATTTGCACCAATACTGTGAGTCTTGGCATTCTTCAGTTTAGGGTCGCCCGTTTGCAGCGAATAGGGATTGATATAGATAACAGCCTCATTGAGCATCCAGTAATTAGGACGTTGTGTCTTCATACTATAGCTGAGCGAAGTCTGTACCGCTCCCCACTGGTTTGCCCAAGAGAAGGAAGGAAACAGATCGTTGGTGTATCGTTCCAACGAGTTGTCATTGTTTATCCTATCCTTATAGTCAAATCCCACATGCTCATAGCGCAGTCCTGCACTCACGCTTCCCACTTTAGAAATCTGACAGGCATACTCCACAAATGCGGCAATACTATTCTCCTTTACCTTCGAATCTGTGGTAGGCACGCCATCCATGGTAATCTGATAGAACGACCGTCGCGTCACCCGACTCATCTCCGACCCTACCTGCAACATACCTTTCCATACAGGATACCCCAACACCAGTTTGTCGGCAAACATCTGATTGGTGGTTTTACTATCCGACGTCATCGTGTTATTCTCCAGATTGACGTTTTCTTGAATATCATCATTTTCCTCTTTCTTATTGGTCAGGAAGTCGATATTGAGGTCGATATTGAGTTTCCCCACCTTACCGTTATAGAAGGCATTCCCTTCCCAGTTGTATGGATAGTGTTCATGGAGTTGTTCTTCTGTCACGTTGTTCGTCTCTTCCTTGCTATCGGGCTTGCCCACAATCATCTTCGTCATATAGGTTTTCTGCCATGCATCATAGCCCGAATCATAGTTCTTATGTTGTTCGATGCGCATACCCACGGTATGGTTTTCTGCCAGTTGCAAGTTTAATCCCACGTTCCAGTCCAAACCTTTTCCCGTCCGGTGGTTGAGCAGTCGGGTGTTTTGATCGATGCCAGTCAGTTGGTCGCCACTACGAAAATAGCTCCACTGGTGGGGCGCACTATCATTCATCTGATCATGTTTCCATCCGTTCATCATGCCAAAGAGCTCAAAGGCTTTATAGCGATACCGCATATTCAGCGTACTCAATCCATCCCAATACCCATATCGCAAGTCGTTCTGCGAATTGGCAGTCAGATCGAAGCCGAATCCATTGCCCTGTCTGCGTATTGTCTTGATGCGCACCACAGCCGTCACAGTAGCATCATACTGTGCACCCGGATTGGTAATCACCTCCACTTCCTTGATTTCCTCGCTACGCAATCTGGTCAGTTCATCGGCATTTTGCATCTTTCTACCGTTAATATAATAAATAGGTGTGCCTTTCCCCAACACTTCCAAAGCATCGCCCTTCAATGTCATACCCGGCACTTTCGACAACATTTCTTTTGCCGAACCCGATTTTTCCAATACCGTTCCCTGTATGGCAGTCACCATCGAGTTTCCCGTGAGTTTGGTTTTGGGCAGACTTCCTTTCACGGTCACTTCCTGCAACATCTTCGCATCATCCTTTAGCACGACACGTCCTCCAAAGGTATGGGTATTGGCAAATGTCGTCTTATAGCCCACGCTGGTCACTTTTAGCACACCATGGTTTTCTGGTGTTTTGATAAGGAAATGTCCTGTTGCATCAGTTGTTGCACCTTGCACAAAGGCGGAATCACCTTCTGAAAGCAATACCACATTCACGAACTCAAGGGGTTGTCCTTGTTCATCGACCACGGTTCCTTCCACATCAGGCAAATGGGTTGCCATGGCCATCATACTTACTACTGTCAACCATACAGTAAATGCAATTCTTTTCATATCTTTCTTCGATTTATTGCTGCAAAGATACGCAGGTTCTGCGAATTGCATTTTAATATAAGGGAATAATGGTGTTTCGTCACTATCTGAAATATTAGAAACTGAATTTCAGTCTAAACATGAGTTCTCTCGAACGCAAAGGGTTTATGACGGTAACACGTCGGTTTGCTGACAATCTGAACCATTGGTAGTTAGAACAGTCAAACACATTATTCAATTCCACACCTGCTTCCCACATCTTACTTTTGTAGAAGCAGCGCACATCAGCAAAATAATTAGCCGATACCGACCCATCGTTACTATGATAGAATTCGTTGTTCCATTCCAAACGCCAACGTCCAGGCATTACATAAATCTTCAACAGATGAGCAAAAGAATTATGCGTTGAACTCACACCGCCATTCACATCCTGATGTTGCACAGACTGCAACCAATAGGAATCAGCAGTCAACGATAACCAATCACTGGGTTGAAGCGCCAGATGAAAGTTGGTTGTCAACATGGCATTCCTATTGCCTACACATTCTTCGTTTAATAGTATGCGCCCCGTATCACAGCTCCAATGACATGATAAAGACATGAACATGCGCGACCACCGCAAGGTCTTTGACAGTCGCGAAAGGATGTTCCATCCGTCCATATCCGTTTCCATAGAGGTTGCCATACTATGGTAACCTGCTTCGTCGATGCTATGATGATAGAGGCGCTGATGGTTTTTATGATTCCATTGTGCATGGACAGAAGCAAAATATCCTTTCATCACATCTTTATACTTGATGTCAAACGATATATTGCGAGTCACTGGAACCACTATATTATTTGGTCCTTGATGGCGCAAATAATAGGTGGTGTAGTAAGACATGCCCGTAGTATTCCATCCATCAATAGGCGAAACTGTCTGCCGATAGGTTGACGAAAACTGCCAACGCGATGTAGGCTGCCAGATTGCCTGCAAGTTAATATCCAAATTGGATCGATTCAACCGAACACTATCGAGGCGCTGACCAAGCCACACCACTCCCACATTCGCATTCAACTTCCATGATTTGCGGTTGTAACTGACTGTATTGACAACTTTCACTTGATGCGTTTCAAAGCAGAAGTCGGATGTCAACGCTTGGAAGGTTGATGTTCCTCGCTGTTGTTTAGCCTGATAGTCGATGGCATGACCCAGTTGCAGTCCCCACAAACGATACTTTCTGTCGGCTGATGCTCCCCAGAACCAACTGTCCGCATCAAGATATTGAAGCGTTCCGTTTGCCACCACCATCCTACTGGGCAGATGATTCGCCGACACATAAGCCGATGCCGAAACCGAGCCATTGCCCTGCAACCGTCGGATCAAGTGCAGACGGTCGTTAAGATAATAGCGGCGTGGTTTGGTGCGAACCGTAACCGGTTGATTATTCCACTGGGTATTACCTCTGCTGTTTTCCACATGGAGAAAGCCCTTCATGGTATTGGTCAGATAAATATGGTCACCGTTCAATTGATAGGTGGCCTCAGCAGACAGTTGACTCCTGCTGCGATAAGCAGCCATCTCTTCAACCACCATTTTACCATCATCTACATCTACATAGAATGTCTCGGTATGTTGTCCCCATTTCGTATGATCCGTTTTACCATCTATTTGGATACGGAAGTCCGCATCCGCCGATGGCTTAAAAAGCCAGTTGGTTGCAAATACATGAGTTTCGTTGAATAATGTGCGATGGTCGTCAAGTGGCGGGGTATTGACTTCCACTCCCTGCACCACTTCACGTTCTGTCGGTGCTCCATCATCAAGTATTGCAATGGCATTGATTTCTTTTCCAATATCTTTTCCAGTATTGTTATACTTATACATCGAGACGCTCTGCTTCATACGAGCAAAGAGCATCTCCGTCAGTTTCACATCACCAAGCCATTCGTTTCCGGAGTTTGCAGTCGTTCCTGCTGCCACATCAGCCATGCCCTGCCATACATTCTTTGCACTATCTGTCAGTACAAGGTTTAATGCTGCTTGTTCAGAAAAGACCACATCACGCAACATCTTTACAGGTTGATGATGTTCCATCACCTGTACTTTCTTCACATAATCAGCAGGCATGTTCTCTGATGCTTGTACGTATTTAGCCCCCAGCAAATCCATTCCCTCGATATAGAATTTGTTTATTCTCGTTCCTTGATAGGATATTGCTCCGTTTTTATCCACATCAATACCTGGCATTTTACGAAGTACGTCAGCAATGGTTCGGTCTTGTTTCTGTCGAAAACTATTCACCATATAATCGAGTGTATCTCCTGTTTGGCGTATCCTCGACGATTTCACCACCACGTTTTTTATTTCCGTTGTTTGTTCTTTCAGTATGACAGTCTGCCCTTGTCGGAACATTGAGAGCGACAGGGTATCTTTGGCATAGTTCAAACAAGAGAACATGATGTTTTTTGCAGGCTTTCCTTGTGGTACAGAAACCCGAAACAATCCGTCTGCCTGTGTTTTGGTAAAACACACTGGTCTATTGCTCTCGCCCAAGAGCAATACAGATACTGATTTGATTGGTTGTCCCTGATCATCGGTCACTCGTCCTTCATACCTCTGCGACCATGCCATAAGAGGTAATAACAGTAACACGATTGTCAACCAAACACACCTTGTCCAACTCTTACTCATAGTTTTCCATCAAGAAAAGATATATTTCTATAATTGCACATGTCCGTATAATAAAGTTCCTTCTATTACTACCTGTATAACAAAAGAACCTCTGATGTCCTCAGGAAGTTTACATTCTGCATAACCAAAAGCATATACCTCTTTTAATAAGGACATATTATTATCAACTGAAATTATCGTTAACTTCACAGAACATCTGTCCTCATTAGTTCTTAGATATATCAAATTTCCTTTCTTATATAGTTTAGGAATGAGGAAAACTGTACGGGGACGTCCCCCTTTCAATTCAGTTTCATCATCATAATACAACGGTATTTTTTCCTCTTTATCATCTTGTGCCCACGTTGGAAGTGACGATAATAATATAACTATCAAACAAACAAGTCTTATCATTTTTTTACTCATAGTTTTCCATCAAGCAGGGTGTAAATGATTGAGGACGAAAATCTGTATTACTATAGTCTGGCTTAGGCATTCCGTTGCGGAAACTCACATATCCACTTTGATCCTTCCAAAACTCTGTAATCTCACGTTGAAACCATTCGGGAGTACACTTACGCATATTGTCACCCCATAAGATTATTGGAGTGCGTTTTTCTTCAATGCTCACACAAGTAAAAATGAAGTCGCCCTGACCATCTTCGGCATGGAGTATCAAACCTGGCAAACCTTGAAGTTTCCATGGGCCATCATCTATTGGAATATCCATAGAATACCATACTGTCCATGTACGACCTCGCCACTCCCCCACAGCTTTGCTGCAAGAATAGCCACACACTACAGAATCTGCGTCCTGCATCTGCCAGTCAATGGCAGGGAGCTCCTGTTCATAGTAATAAAGATATCGGAATATCTCGTCTGTATATGTCAATTCATTCATCGCAGGCAGATGTTTATACACGGCAAAAGAAACAGTTCTTCCAAGTGTTCCGTTGTTTTCCATTGTACGAATCCATTCTCCAACAGATGCGCGAACCATTTTAAGCGAATCATCCAATGCGATAAATTGCCTGAATTTAGAATCATAACAAACAGAAACGTCTTTACCTATTTCGAGTACAACATTTCTATTTATATGTTTCTTCTCCTTATTCATTTTCAGTTTTGCTTCATAATTCACGTGCAAATAAGAAGTGTCTAACACTTCTATTGCTTTCGATGAGCAACACATCAAGCACAATAATATAACGATTTCAAATCTATTCATATATTCAACATTAATGGTTTTGTTGTTTTCTCTCATATTCCACGAGACATTATTTATAATTTTCCATCAAGCAGGGTGTAAATGATTGAGGACGAAAATCTGTATTACTATAATCTGGCTTAGGCATTCCGTTACGGAAACTCACATAACCACTTTGATCCTTCCAAAACTCTGTAATCTCACGTTGAAACCATTCGGGAGTACACTTACGCATATTGTCACCCCATAAGATTATTGGAGTGCGTTTTTCTTCAATGCTCACACAAGTAAAAATGAAGTCGCCCTGACCATCTTCGGCATGGAGTATCAAACCTGGCAAACCTTGAAGTTTCCATGGGCCATCATCTATTGGAATATCCATAGAATACCATACTGTCCATGTACGACCTCGCCACTCCCCCACAGCTTTGCTGCAAGAATAGCCACACACTACAGAATCTGCATCCTGCATCTGCCAGTCAATGGCAGGAAGCTCCTGTTCATAGATATAGTTATACTCAAAAATCTCATTAGTGTAAGTCAGTTTTGCTTCTTCTGGATAGTGTTTATATACTGCAAATGGCATCTTCTTGATAAGACCGCCATGACTTTCGCCATATCTTAACAAGGCTTTTGTCATTTCCATACCCGACAGTCCCATTGCATTGATTGAATCCTGAGCATCTACTCTACGTCTATATTGCTTACTAAAAAAAGAAGAATATTGATTGCCAATTTCCAAAACAGCATCAGTTTCAACTTTTTCTTTATCTTCTACCAATATTTTCAGCCTTACGTCATAATATACCATCAGCCGTGTAACATCTAATGATTTGCCACACGATGCACCAATGCTATCAAGCAAAAGGACTATCAAAACCAATAATTTCAACTTCATTGTTTAAAATCGATTAATGTGGACGGATTAATTCCGTCCACACAAAAGCAATTGTTATTATTCTAAGTTATCATATCTATAATAAACACTAACAACCTTACCGTCTTCATATATCTCTATAATTGTACAGCCTGTAACACGTTGTTTAGTTACAACGACCTCTGTTTGTGCTGATGCTACAATAGGGAAGGCTGTACCTATACCAAGTAGCAACAGCAACGAAATCGTTTCTTTTTCATTTTTTGTTTTTATCTGTTTAAGTTTTCAAACTTCCCGTCCAATTCACAGTCGACAATTAACCGGTTCCTATCCGAGATTGGGATACCCTCGCCTCCATTATGCAACAAAATCAGCTACATTTAGCTTCATCTATGATTGGAATCTGTGCGCACCTGACGCCCACAGATTGACATTACAGTTTTAGTTTTCGTCGGTAAAGGTAGTATGTTTTTATTTTTTAAGCAAGAAAAAGAAGTACATTTTTTACATGTAGCAACATTTCCATTGCCGCAGCAATTGATTCATGCCCCATTGCTCGCAACATGGCAGACGCTCTCCTACTATAGTACAATGCAGAGTCAGGTTGGTTCAGCATATTAAACACTGGAGCAAGATAAGAATAAAACATCCATGCAGACAATATCACATTCAGCAGACATGGTGTCAGCATACTCCATCGCTTGTCGGAAACAGACAAGCGCTTTAGGCATATCGCCTTTATCATAAGCCGCACGACCCATTAAATACTGTGCTGCCATTTTTTCATTAGAGGTTCCCCATTTATCAAACCACATAACCACATTCTGTAACGATGTCACAGTATCCAGTTTTGCACCAGTTTGATTAAGCGAATCTATCCGTTGCAGTTCGCTACGCATCTGCTTTCCGTGGCAAGAACATAATATTAATACACCTATTATATATATGAGCGTTTTAGGGTTCATCATTAGTATTTCAGTTATTCATAGGCAAAGATACAAAATAACAGGCTCATTATGCCACATGGAGTTTACAAACGTATGATATTTTAATTTTTATAACATTAAATTGCAATTAAAGTGTTTCATATAATAAGTTTTTTTGCTAACTTTGCATCGAAAGAAGAACAAACATCATTAATATAAAACAACTATGGAATATTTATCAAATGACAAGCTTTTGATCGTCGGTGCCGGCGGTATGATTGGTTCAAACATGGTACAGAGCGCTTTGATGCTCGGTCTGACTCCTAACATCTGTCTGTACGATATCTATGAGCCAGGTGTTCATGGTGTATTCGACGAAATTCAGCAGTGCGCTTTCGCAGGTGCTAACGTTACTTACACTGTTAATCCCGAAGAGGCTTTCACAGGTGCTAAGTACATCATCTCTTCAGGTGGTGCTCCCCGTAAAGACGGTATGACTCGCGAGGATCTGCTGAAAGGTAACTGCCAGATCGCTGCTGAGTTTGGTGACAACATCAAGAAGTACTGCCCCGAAGTGGAGCACGTTGTTGTTATCTTCAACCCCGCTGACGTAACAGCTCTTACTGCTCTTATCCACTCAGGTCTGAAACCCAACCAGCTGACTTCACTTGCTGCTCTTGACTCAACCCGTCTGCAGCAGGCTCTCGCACTGGAGTTCGGTGTTCAGCAGGATAAGGTTACCGGTGCTCACACCTATGGTGGTCACGGTGAGCAGATGGCAGTATTCGCTTCTCAGGTTAAGGTTGACGGCAAACCTCTCTCAGAGATGGGCCTCTCAGCTGAGCGTTGGGAAGAGATCAAGCACCACACCGTACAGGGTGGTTCAAACATCATCAAGCTCCGTGGTCGTAGCTCATTCCAGAGCCCTGCCTACAATGCAGTGAAGATGATTGAGGCTGCTATGGGTGGTGAGAAGTTCACTCTGCCTGCTGGTTGCTATGTAAACTGCGACAAGTGTGGTTTCAAGAACGTGATGATGGCTATGCCTTCTACCATCGACAAGACTGGTGTTCACTTTGTTGAGCCTGCTGGTACAGAAGAGGAGATGGCTTCACTCGCCAAGTCTTACGAGCACCTTTGCAAGATGCGCGACGAGATCGTAGAACTGGGCATCGTTCCTCCCGTTGCTGAATGGAAGGAAATGAACCCCAACCTCTAATTCATAACGTACACGAACTATTGTTCAAAGGTCCTGACCATGCCGTCAGGACCTTTTCTTTGTTATATAGGAAATGTTGCCTATCAACAGAACACACCATTGTTTCTAAGCTCCATAAACCATGAAGCATAGTGGTTAAATCAAAAAAAGTATTTGTTCACATTATATATATGTATCGCGCACGCGCACGCGACACACGAAATATTCGTCGATCGGCCACCCTGTTTTTCTATCTTATTGACTTACAATCAATCACAAAAAATACAGTACAGATTTACGACCACCATTCGACCACCATTCGACCACACGACAACAAACAGGTGTTTGCATGAATCCTTGCAACGGCTACTGCAAGACATTCACCACATCTTTCTGTCTTTCAGCAGGTGTCACTTTGACCGAAGTCACCTTTCCACCTTTCATTTCAGCCTCAACAATGGTGCCATGAGCAGCATGTAGTCGGAAGTGAACATCCCACTCTTTAGGCCATGCCGGGAAGATATAGAGTTTATCACCAACTTCCTGCAACAGCATTTCCTGCATGCCAATCATGCCCGAACCGCCCCAGTTGTGGTCAGGAGTCCAATCATAGCCAGGTCCCCAAAATGCCGGAAAGCGATGCGGACCGTCGGCGAGTTTCTTTTCCAATAGTCCTTTTGTCTCATCTCTCATGCCGAGACATGCTGCCCATATTACATCCTGTTTCCAACCAATGTGCGTTCGGAACTTCAGCGCCAATGAATCTTCCTGATAGGTGCGTTTCGCCACGTCAATATCAGGGCGTCCTACGCCATAGATACGCCATGGAAATACCGGATAGAGTTGTGGTGTTTCCACATTCTGCACCCTTTCATAATGTACAGCAGGAGCAATTTTTCCATCGCGAACCGTAATCTCCGGCAATCGCTGATAGAAGTCAGCGAGCAGCGAGTCGCCACCCAGATAGTCAATGAGTGCTGTGGTCACGGTGCGCAAAGCCGCAATAGTAGAAGTAGAATTATAGGCACCCTTGATAGTCTCACATCCACTTCCGGGATAGAGCACCAGTTTTCCATTTCCATCAAGCGTCTTTGCACTGCGTTTGCGTGCCAGATACTGATAGTGTTCATCGAAGAAGCGGAGACATGATCGTATCATCGGCACATAGTCGGAGATATCCATACCCGAATAGCGATGCGCCTCCAGCGCCATCATGCAAAACTCCAAGCAGGTGTCCCATTCGTATTCCAACCACGCATTGCGCTCCATGCCAGGGTCAAAGTCATCGGGACGCTTCGTGCCATACTCCGGCAAACAAGGCAAACCATAGTTTTCCACCTGTTCTGTGAGACACGCACCGCCATGGTTCCAATACACCTTCGACCGCAATTCTGCATTGCGATAGATGCGAAGATAGAAGTCGAGTTGTGGTTTAAGCACATCATAATCGCCGTTTTTCAGCATCGGCCAATACACCAACCGTTGGTTTTGTGCCGTATGCACACCACCGCCCCAGTTGCGGTAGTCGGGTGTGATGCGATATTCGGGAGCCTTTTCCACATATTCCGGATCGAAAGTAAAGAGTCCGCCGTTGAATTTTGTAGGCCATTCGCCACGACTGTTACACCCTAACATATAGCGGAACAAGGTATAGTTGCGCACGGCGGGGACATTGCCCTCTACAAAACTGCGTTGCCAAAACTGCCGCCACCACTGCCGAGCGACTTTCTTATCACGTTTCTGATTGACGGTTTTCGTGGTTTGTGCCAGTTGTTGCATCCATTGCGCCATGGTTCCCTGACACGTAGCCATAGCAATCATAACCGCTTGGCGCGATGCTTTTCTGGTCGAGCGATAGGTCCATCGCTCATAGTCGGTACTGGCATATTGCCCTGTAGAATGACTGTCAAACACAAAGCCGTCGCCTGTCAGTTGTCCACCGAAGGTCAGTTTCGCCAAAGGATTGTACATCTGCTGTTTCACCGTCTCCATTTTCTGCTGCTTCACCGTAGCATCGAAGATGGTCACATCACTGTTATGATGGAAGAATATCAGCTTGTCCGCAGCCTTCAGAATACTGTCGTGCCTTGTGACAAGCGTTTTAGGAGCAGCAAATTTATAGGAAGTTTGGAAACGACCACGCTTGCCAAGCAGCCTGTCATGGGTTCTCCACGACTCATACGATACCTCTGCCTGACAGTTGCCCTGCTTGTCGGTCATCTCCACATGTACCACGGGTTTCTCCACATCCGCCCATATCAATACGGTCTGACTACCGTCGGTCACTTCACAATAGCCTTCTTGCAACACCAACCGTTGGCGGAAAGCAGTAGTATTGAATGGTCGCGAGAGATGAATGCGGAAGCGTCCGAGCTTCAGCAAACTATTGTTTTCATCGAAACAGCCGCTGCGCGAGAGGTAGAAGAGCACATCACCCTGTTCCACCCAGACGTTCATGCCCACATCACCTCCGCCACACGGCATCGACTGCGAGGCATTGCTGCTTGGCGAAGTCCATTCGTAGGGAGCGGGCTGGGCTTGTACTTTCGCCATGACAACCATCATGGCAAGTACCGTCAGCAGCGTCTTTCCGATGTTCATGATTATTCTGTTTGTTTGCCGAAATGGCAATCTGGATTTTCCTCCTTATACCATTTGGAGTATTCCACATAGTGCTTGGCATTATCTGTCTGTCCCGGACGAGTAGGTTTAAGATATTTGGCAGGCACTCCACCCCATATCTCGTGAGGTCCTATCTTCGTGTTTTGGAGCACCAATGCACCGGCAGCCACGATAGCTCCCTCGCCCACTTCACATCCGTCGAGCAGTGTTGATCCCATACCAATGAGTGCTCCGTCGTGGATGGTGCAGGCATGTACGGTGACGTTATGACCGATGGTTACATCGCTGCCGATCACTGTCGGACCCGTATCGTGGGTCACATGAATGCACGAACCATCTTGCACATTGGTGCGGTCGCCGATGGTAATAGGAGCCACATCGCCCCTTACCACCGCATTAAACCATATAGAACACTCGTCACCCATAGTCACTTCGCCCACGATGGTGGCATTTTCACTAAAATAACAGTCGCGTCCCCATTTGGGTGCGAGTCCTTTTATCGTCTTGATTAAAGCCATAAGATAGTCAATGATTAGAGTCCTACACTGTGCAGCACCTTGCCTGTGGCGCCAGCCTTACCTTTCACATAGTCGCCAGCCTTCTTTCCGTCAGCCTCCACCTGCTGTGGGTTGGCATCAAAGCGATCCATGATACGCTGGAAATCGGCAGCTCCGTTGATTTCCAGTCCACCGCCGCACGCCTTGAGCTGCTGTGCTTCCTGGAATCGCTGGTTGTTGGGTCCGAAGATCACGGGCACTCCCCATACCGCAGCCTCAGGCAGGTTATGAATGCCCACACCGAATCCTCCACCCACATACGCCACTTCACCATAGTGATAGATGCTGCTGAGCAGACCGAAACAGTCGATGATAAGCACCTGTGCATCGCGCACCTCTTCAGCCGAAGCCTGTGTGTAGCGCACCGCCTTACCTTCTATTTTCGATAGAATCTGTTGCAGATGATCCTCCCCGATGACGTGTGGAGCGATGATGAGTTTCCAGTCTTTATGTGCATTAAACCATGGGATGAAGATATCTTCATCGGGTTGCCAGCTCGAACCAGCCACAAAAGTGCGGTGTCCGTCAGTAAATGCTTCCACCACAGGCAACTGCTTGGCAGCCTCTTTGATTTGCAGCACGCGGTCGAAACGGGTATCGCCAACCACGGTCACCTCGTTGATGCCAATCTTTGCCAACAGTTGTTGGCTGATCTCGTTCTGCACGAAGAAGTGGGTAAAGCAGTGTAGTACGCGTCCGTAGTTACGTCCATACCACTTGAAGAATACCTGTTCCGGTCTGAAGATGCTCGACACACTATATACCGGCACCTTTCTGTATTTGAGGATGTGCAGGTAGTTGTACCAAAACTCATACTTGATGAAGAACGCCATGACCGGACGTATGGTACGCAGGAAACGGCGTGCATTCATGATCGTGTCAAGGGGCAGATAGGTAATGATATCTGCGCCTTCATAGTTTTTGCGCACCTCATAGCCCGAAGGCGAGAAGAACGTCAGCAGAATCTTATATTCCGGATGTTCACGCTTCAGTTGTTCCATGAGCGGACGCCCCTGTTCAAACTCACCCAGCGACGCAGCATGAAACCATACATACTGCGCGTTAGGATCCATTTTCTCCTTGATGATGCCAATGGCCTGACGTTCTCCACGCCACATATTCCTCACCTTCTTACTGAAAAGCGAGGCTATGACCACACCAATGAGATAGATATAAATGACGATATTATACATAAATAGCGCGCCAAGTGATTAGCCCAACACTTCAATTGCCTTTTTCATACGGGCAATGGTCTCTTCCTTGCCGAGGAATGCCGATATGTCGAACATACCAGGACCCTTGCCTTCGCCGACGAGAGTGAGTCGCCAGGCATTCATGATATTGCCGAGTTTATATTCTTTTTGCTCTATCCACTCGTGTACAATCTTTTCCTGATTCTCCAGTGAGAAGTCGTCGATACCCTCCAGCACATCAATCAGTTCGGTAAGCTGCTGTGCCGAATCGGCTTTCCAACGCTTTTTAGCTGTTTTCTCATCATAGGCTGTGGGTGCTTCGAAGAAGAACGAGCAGAGGGGCCACAGTTCCTTAACAAACGAGACGCGGTCTTTCATCATCGTCACCACCTGCAGAATGCGCTCCGAAGAATCGTTGACTCCATGTTCACGACAGATGGGTTCGAAGAGTGAGGCAATTTCCTCGTTGCTCTTCTTAAGGATATATTCGTGGTTGAACCATATTCCTTTCTCGTAAGCGAAGCGTGCGCCAGCCTTCGAACACTTAGTGATATCAAACAGCTTGACGAGTTCGTCGAGTGTGAACATCTCCTGTTCGGTACCGGGATTCCATCCCAACAGTGCCAAGAAATTGATAACTGCCTCTGGAAAATAGCCACTCTCGCGGTATCCCGATGATACTTCGCCAGTCTTAGGATCATGCCATTCGAGGGGGAACACAGGGAAACCGAGGCGGTCGCCATCGCGCTTAGAGAGCTTACCCTTACCGTCTGGTTTGAGCAACAACGGCAGATGGGCAAAACGTGGCATAGTATCTTCCCATCCAAAGGCGCGATAGAGCATGACGTGGAGCGGTGCACTGGGCAACCATTCCTCACCACGAATCACGTGAGAGATTTCCATCAGATGGTCATCCACTATGTTGGCGAGGTGATAAGTGGGCAGTTCGTCGGCACTCTTATAGAGCACTTTATCATCTACGATATCGCTCTTGACGTGTACTTCGCCACGAATCATATCGTTGACCAATATCTCCTGACCGGGTTCCACCTTGAAACGCACAACATACTGCTTGCCTTCAGCAATCAGCGCCTGCACTTCTTCGGCAGACATGGTCAGCGAGTTGCGCATCTGCTGACGGGTGTGGCAATCGTACTGGAAGTTTTGTATCTCTGCGCGCTTGGCTTCCAACTCCTGTGGAGTATCGAAGGCAATATAGGCACAGCCGCCATCCAGCAGTTGCTTCACATATTTCTTGTAGATATCGCGACGCTCGCTCTGACGGTAAGGTCCCTTATCGCCACCGAAGGAAACGCCCTCGTCAAACTGGATACCCAGCCACTTGAACGATTCAATGATATACTCTTCGGCACCAGGCACGAAGCGGTTGGAGTCGGTATCCTCTATACGAAACACCAATTGTCCGCCATGCTGACGGGCAAAAAGATAATTATACAATGCAGTTCGCACACCTCCGATATGAAGCGCGCCAGTAGGACTCGGAGCAAAACGCACCCTTACTTTTCTTTCTGTCATCTTACAAATAATCTTAGAAACGGATTAATACTTTGCAAAAGTACACATTTTTTTTCATATATTCATGTTTTTTTGCTTGAAAACCACATACTTTCCGTTTTTTATCGTAACTTTGCCAAAAAGTCGGAAGACAGCTTCATTATCAATAACGAAAATTATTCTGCCCGTGAAAGAAAATAACTATTGGCGCAGCTTAATGATTTGCGCAGCCCTCATCACCGTTTCCGTGCTGTTGATCGTGTGGGCCATTCCCCGCGACAGCCGCAACTATTTCTTTGCCGAACAGGGCAAACCATGGAAATATGCCGACTTCACCGCCCCCTTCGATTTCCCCGTTTATAAGTCGGAAGCCGCCATCAATGCCGAGAAAGACAGTTTGATGAAGGACTATGAGCCCTACTACAAATACGACAAGGAGACGGAGGGTCGCATGATACGCAAGTTCCGCACCGATTTTGCCGACGGTATTCCAGGCCTTGGTCCTGAGTATGTCAACATGATAGTGAAGTGCCTTCATGAGCTATACCAGCAGGGCATCATGCCTTCAGCCGATTATTCAGAACTGCGCGCAGATACTGCCGCCATGATTCGCGTGGTAAGCGGCAAGGTGGCAGGAAGTATTCCTGTGGCAAGCGTCTATTCCACCAAGACCGCCTATGAGCAACTTTTCCGCGAAGAACCCCTTGCCCTGCAGCGCCCCATCCTACAGAAATGCGACCTCAACGACTATATCACCAACAATCTTTACTTTGACCGCGAGCGCAGCGAAGCAAGCAAGAGCGACATTCTCTCCAGCATTGCACTGGCAAGCGGTGTGGTGCAGAAGGGACAGAAGGTGATTGGTCGAGGCGAAATCGTGACCGACAAGACCTACCGCATCATTGAATCGTATATGAAAGAAAACGAGCGGTTGCAGCAAGACAGCACGCAAAACCAGTTGGTACTGCTCGGACAGATCATGTATGTGGCTATCTTCATGATCACCTTTACGGTCTATATCTTTCTTTTCCGGCGCGACTACTTGGAGAAACCGCGTAGCATAGCCATGCTCTACGTATTGACGGTGGTGTTCTGTCTGCTCACAGCAATCTTTGTACGCAACACGTTCATCCACGTCTATCTGTTGCCGTATGCCATGGTGCCCATCTTTATCCGTGTGTTCCTCGACTCGCGAACGGCATTTATGGCACACATGACCATGGTACTCATCTGTGCCATCATGCTCGCCCACCCCTTCGAATTTATCGTGGTAGAGTCGGTTGCCGGTCTTACTGCCATCTGTTCGCTTCGCGAAATGACACAGCGTTCCCAGCTTTTCAAGACAGCCATCATTGCCACCGCTGCCGCCATGATCACCAATCTTGCATTCGACTGGATGCGCAACAGTTCGCTGACGCAGATAGACTATAGTTCCTACAACTATCTGATGGTAAACGGTGTGACCCTGCTCTTCGCTTATCCGCTACTCTATCTGGTAGAGAAACTCTTCGGATTCACCAGCGACATCACCCTGATCGAACTCTCCAATTCCAACAACGACCTCTTGCGCCGCATGAGTGAGATAGCTCCCGGCACCTTCAACCACTCCATCCAAGTGGCAAACCTTGCTGGAGAGATTGCTAACAAGATAGGCGCCAACGCCACACTCGTGCGCACGGGCGCGCTATATCATGATATAGGTAAGTTGTCGAACCCTATCTATTTTACCGAAAACCAGACGGGTGTCGATCCCCACGACATGATCGACGACATCAAGAGCGCACAGATTATCATCAGCCACGTGACCGAAGGACAGAAAATGGCAGACCGCTACAACCTGCCTAAACCCATTCGCGACTTCATATCGACCCACCACGGACAGGGCAAAGCCAAATTCTTCTACATCAGATACAAGAACGAACACCCCAACGAGGACGTTGACGACCTGCTCTTCACCTATCCCGGTCCCAATCCCTTCACTCGCGAACAAGCCATATTGATGATGGCTGACTCGGTAGAGGCGGCTTCACGGTCGCTCTCCGACTATACCGAACAAAACATTCGCGACTTGGTGAACCGCATTATCGACTCGCAAATGAGCGAAGGATACTTCCGCGAATGTCCTATCACCTTCAGAGATATACAGTATGCTAAAACCATACTCATCGAAAAGCTAAAGACGGTATATCACACCCGTATCAACTATCCTACGGAAAAGAAAGAGGCAAAATAGGAATAAACCCCAATCGATCATTAGACCGAAATGGTTGAGTTATTATGATACTATTGATTTTTTCCAACTCTTGTCAGCGTTTCTTTCGGCATCTTGCTTCCATTCGCGTCTCGACATAGCCCGCTATGCCTTCGACACGACTGTTGCAACCTGCTCGAAACAAACACTAACAAGAATTGAAATCTAATGACCGATTGGGGTTAAACGCACCCGAAATATTGCACACCAAAGGGCGTGTTTGTGCAAGAAAATGTTGCACAAACACGCCTTTTTGTGCATATTTAGCACAAATTTTAGTTAACAAACCTTAATATACACATAATCTTTACGGAAAATTAGAACAATACAACTACCTTTGCAGCCAATTTTAAGATAATTTTGTTTAATTCAAAGGAATGAAAAAGAGTTTTATTACCTGTGTTGTTTTCATGATGACAACTATTTGTGCGTATGCTGGAGGTCTGCTGACCAATACCAACCAGCACGCTGCCTTTAACCGAATGATGAGCCGTGAGGCATCCATCGGTATCGACGGAGTATATTACAATCCTGCCGGCGTGGCATTCATGGCCGACGGACACCACCTCGCCATCAACTGGCAGTTGGCTTATCAGACCCGTAACATTGAGAACGATTATATGCTTTTCACTAATAATGTGAACAATGCCATTACCCCACGCACTTTCCAAGGTAAGGCTTTCGCTCCCGTCATCCCATCATTTCAGTATGCTTACAACAAGAACCGTTGGTCGTTGCAAGCCAACTTTGCACTGACTGGTGGCGGCGGTAAATGTACTTTCGACAACGGACTGGGTTCGTTTGAGAAGATTGTAGCCGAAACAGCCATGGGTGCTTGTCAGTTGGCAAGCGGTATCGACCAGGTGGGTGCTGCCGTGGGACAAGCCATGGGTCTGCCCATTCCCAGCCGTGTCTTCAGTTCTGACGCTGCTTTCGGAACCGATGGTAAATACAGCTACGACAGCTATATGCACGGTCGCCAGTATTACTTCGGTCTCTCTGTAGGTGCTGCATACCGTGTAAGCGACAACTTCAGCGCCTTTGCCGGTGTGCGCGGCGTATATGCCACCTGTAACTATTATGGCTATGTGCGCGACATCAAGGTTGGCGCAATGCCACTCTACCAGGTGCTCGACCCTTCAAAGCCCAACGCAGCCAATATCGAACTGAGCTGTGACCAGAGCGGACTGGGCTTCACCCCTATCCTTGCTGTGGATTACAAAACCGGCAAGTGGAACTTCGCTGCAAAGTATGAGTTCAAGACTCGTATGCGCTTGAAGAATAAGGCTGTCAACTATGCTCCAAGTATCGGTAACTTGGCAGACAATCTGAAAACTGCTTATATCCAGGCTGGTATTCCCGAAGCTGCTGCTGACGCTATCCTTGGCAACGAACACGTTACCGCTGCCATGGGTCAGCTTAAATCACAGTTCGACCAGAAACTGGATGCTGCCATCGGAGAATATGAGGATGGCAAGAAAATTGCCGGTGATATTCCTGCCTATCTGACTATCGGTGCTGGCTACAAACCCATCGATGCACTCCGCATCAACGTAGGTTTCCACTGGTTTGACGATAAACACGCCACTTCATACAACGACCGTCAGAAGTTGTTGAAGCGTGGAACACTCGAATGGAATGCCGGTGCAGAATACGATGTATGCAAGAAACTCACCGTAAGTGCTGGATGGCAGAACACCAACTACGGCATTTCCGACGAGTATATGGAGGACCGTTCATTCGTAGTTGGTTCCAACTCAGTAGGTGGCGGTGCTGTGGTCCACCTCACCGACAAGATGCATCTCAACGTGGCTTACTTCCACACCTTCTATCAGCATAAGAAGATGGAGGAGAAAGTGCAGCTCACCGCTGACAAGAGCCTCAGCTACAGCAGCGATTTCACCCGCAACAACAATGTGTTTGCACTGGGTCTCGACATCGATTTCTAATACCATTCATAACAAGCAAGTCGTTCGCGACTGTCATACTTACACACCAAAGCCGTGGAGAAGATGCTCCGCGGCTTTGTTTTTTTCGTTACATCACATCCCTACCCAACATACTTCCCTCAGCAAATCAATTTGTTTTCCTCAGCAATTCAATTTGTTTTCCTCAGCAATTCAATTTGTTTTCCTCAGCAAATCAATTTGTTTTCCTCAGCAATTCAATTGAAATTGGTCAGCAAATTCAATGAAATTGCTGAGCAAACTCAATGAATTTGCAGAGCTATGTAAGTTACACAGGCTTCAAACAGCTTATTATCAAGGAATTACTGTAACATCGAAAGCATTGCAAAATGAATGGTTTTTGCGTGACATAAACCAAATTTGAGGACGGCATTGCCATAGGTTTCTTACGGTTGAAATCATGGTTTGGAAAGTGCAACAACGATCTTTACATCCTATTGCGGATCGACATCGTAGTAGATGACAAGCGATGAATAGCGCTTGTCGCCCATCATTTGCTGTTGCACCTGCAACAAACATTGGCGCACACGAGGCAGATCAATACCCAGTTCGAGTTTCAAAACGAGTTTGCGGATATTCTGCGACTTCACTTTTGCCACTGCGGGTTTATCGGGACCAAGCACTCTGGCGCCAAACAACTGACGCAACCGCGACCCCATCTCTATAGCGGCAGTCTCTACCGTGGCATCGTAGCGATGCTTCAGAAATACATAGACCAGATGAGTGAACGGCGGATAGCGGAAGAGTTGGCGCTCTTCCACAAGGTCATGGTAGAGTGCTATGTAGTTGTGTGCCACCACTTGTCCGATGACAGGCACTTCGGTATTCTTCGTTTGTAGTATGACCAGCCCCTGATGACCTTTTCTGCCTGCACGTCCTGCCACTTGCGACATCATCATAAAGGCTTGTTCGTAAGCACGGAAATCGGGATAGTTGAGCATGGAATCGGCATTTAATATGCCCACCACGCTCACCTTGTCGAAGTCGAGTCCCTTGGTCACCATCTGCGTACCGATAAGGATGTTGGTGCGCCCGGCACCGAAATCGCTGATGATACGCTCGTAGGCATTGCGCGTTCGGGTGGTATCAAGATCCATGCGTGCAATGCGTGCTTCGGGGAAAAGGTCGCGTATCTGCTCTTCTATCTTCTCGGTTCCGAAACCACGCGAACGCAGATCTTTCGACTCGCAACACGGACATCTGTCAGGTATCTGATACGTATAGCCACAATAGTGACAGGTCAGCTGGTTGGTTTGGCGGTGCAACGTGAGCGAAACATCACAATGCTGACACCTCGGCACCCATCCGCATTGATGACACTCCACCATCGGCGCGAAGCCACGGCGATTTTGAAAGAGTATGACCTGCTCTCCTTGTTGCAGCGCTTCACGCATGCTGGTGAGCAAAAGTGGCGAGAACGGTCCTTTCATCTCCTTGCGATGTTGCAGCCGTGCCACATCGACCACTTCGATACGTGGCAGTTGCATGCCCTGAAAACGTTGAGTCAGCGAAACAAGCCCATACTTGCCGGTCTGCGTATTGTAGTAGGTTTCCATGGATGGAGTGGCGGTGCCCAACACGGTTTTGGCACCGGTCATGTGTGCCAAGACGATAGCTGCCGATCGCGCATGGTATCGGGGAGCAGGGTCTTGCTGCTTGTAAGAGTTTTCATGTTCCTCATCGACAATGACCAAACCCAGTTTCTGAAAGGGTAAGAGCACTGCCGAACGGGCACCGAGAATGATGTCGTAGGGATGTGATGAGAGTTGCTTCTGCCAGATTTCCACGCGCTCAGCATCCGAATATTTGGAGTGGTAGATGCCCAGGCGGTCGCCAAACACGCGTTGCAGGCGTTGCATCATTTGCACCGTCAATGCTATTTCGGGCAAGAGGTATAACACCTGTTGCTTGTGTTCGAGGGCTCGGCGGATGAGGTGAATATAGATTTCGGTCTTGCCACTACCTGTCACACCATGTAGCAACGTAACGGGATGACCCATCATCTGCATCAAAAGACTGTTGTAGGCAGTGGTCTGCGCTTCGGATAGCGGCGGGATGAGTTCGGGATGATAGTCGCCGCCATGGTTTAAGCGCCCCACTTCCACCTCGTAGGTCTCAAGCATGCCTCGTTTTTCCAACTGGCTGATGATGGCTGAAGTGGCATGACTGCTGTTCATAAGTTCTTCGCGCGTCACCTCGGCAATAGGCGTTGACTGGGCTACCTCATCCCAATGGGAGAGAAATAGATAGGTATTGAAGGCCTCCAACTGCTTCTGTGCACGCGTCAGCATATTGATGGCCACATGGATAGAAGCCTCGTTGCGGTAGGCTGGCGTAAGTCTAATATAGGTTTCTGTCTTGGGTTTATAGCCTTCCTCGGCTTTCAAGCCGGCAGGCATGGCTGCCTTATACACATCGCCGATGGGCGACAGATAGTAATCGGCTATCCAGTGCCACAGCTTCAACTGCAACGGATTGACGATGGGGATAGGATCCATCACCTGAAGCAATGGTTTCACCTCATAGTGTTCGGGTTTGTCGTGATGTAAACGATCGACTATGCCCACATATTTCTTATTGCGACCGAACGAAACGAGCACACGCATTCCCTCGCCTACACACATGCCTTCGGGCACGGAGTAGGTGAATGTGGCGTGCAAAGGCACGGGCAGAATGATATCGGCATAGGTCATCATCTCTGCAAAGGTAGTGCAAACCGAGCGAAATGCAAAAGGAAAACGAGTTTTTCTTTTCATTCCCGAGGTGCAGCCTACCTAAGACCTTGGGGCAAAGATAATGAAAAAAACGCAAACGCATATACTCCCCGACCGGAAATGATAGATAGAAAAGAGAAAAATGTTGGAGGCAGAGCAAGCGAGTGGTTGTTTCGGACAGCTCTTCCACGATGTCGGCTGACCACAAGAAGCTGTCTCGTAGGGTGGTTCATGGATGGGATCAGAAACAGAAAAAGGCGGTCTCGAAGGACCGCCCGAACTATTTTGGTTGTTGCAGTTTGCTTAGAAAAAGTATGCCAGCGATACCTGCCAAGCATTGGCTTTGGCTTTGACAGTCTTCTTGTCGATACTGTCGATGGCATCACCTACAGAATCAAAATCACCGGTTTTACCGATGGCAAAGTTATAGTTGACTGAGGCTTGCAGGTGTTTCAACAGGGTAACACCTACTCCGACATTACCACTGAGGTTGCTGTCCTTAAAGCGCCAGTTGTTGACGTTATCAAGTCTTTCATCGAATGAATCGTTCTTTCCACCGATGTTGAAACCAAACTGAGGTCCGGCATAAGCGAAGATATTGGCAATATCACCAAGTCCAACGCCATAACGCAGATTGACAGGAATCTGGATTGACTGCTGTTTCAGGGTTGTGCCCGTTGCTTTCAACTTAGCTTCACGCTGGTCGTAGAGCACAGATCCATCAACGCCGAGACCTACAACCGGCAGGGTTACCTTGGCAGTAACACCGGCAAAGAAACCAGTCTTGTTTTCTGCGGCAAGAACTTTACTGTCGTTAATCGAAAAATTGGTAAGGTTGAGACCTGCTTTCACACCGAAATCAACCTGTGCCTGTGCAGGCATTGCCCATGCCATGCAGGCGAGAGCAATCAAGGTAAACAACTTTTTCATATCTACTTTAATTTGTGAATTGCGCAACAAAGATACACATTATATCTGAGAAAGACAACATTTTTATCGGTTTTTCATCATTTTTGCTGCATCATGTGAGTCAATGACGCTGGCGACGTACCGTCACACGGGGTTGGCGCGAACCTGCCGACAAGGAGGAACTGCGGGGTGCTGCCTTGCTTTTCACCGTGCGCACACGGCGACTTCTTGCGGTTTTTGACTTCTTGCTTTTTACGGTTTCACCCTGTTCCAACGCTTTCTTGTTGGCAGCTTCTATAGAGTCGCGCTGTGGCGTATGACCAAACACACGGCGTTCGAAGGCTGCCAATTCCTCGTCTATCTGTTTCGCCTGACGCAAAGCTGCCTGCTGTTGCTGGTCGGCATCGGCTGTGTCGCCAAACTGCGGCATGCGTTTACCTTGTCGCTGACCGGTCTTATAGATAGGACCCTGATAGCAATGTAGGGTGAAATAGTCTTCAAGCGTCATGGTGGCGGCATCGTTCACCGACGATGCTGTTACCGTCTGGCGGTTGAGGAAGGGTTCCAAATCGGCATAACGCACCCAGAACAAAGGACGTTTGGATGGCATTCCGCCAAACTCATCGTCGAGCACAATGACAGGACAGAGGGCGATGACCTTGCGACGAAACTGTGCATTGGTCTGGTCGTAGTAGGCACTTTCCTTCAGATAGTAGAGTTTGACATCGGCAGAAGGAATGTCACTATTATCCACATGCAAGCGATTGTTCTTCTTTTCATAATAAATCTGCTGGTCGTCGAGCACGGTTTTGATAGCCACGCGCGAGGAGTCGCTGAACGATTCCTGCCCATCTAATCGGTATTCGTAAATGGGAATATACCCGTTGAGTGCCAATTTGAAGATATAGGTAAAGAGGTTCAACTGGCGGTCGATGGGTTCCACTGGGTAATACAGACCGGAGTTGGCATCGGTGTCGAGGTGGATTTCGCGATAAAGGTCACGACGCCACACCACATCTTCAGGCATATCGAGCGATGTGGGATACATCAGACGGGCACGTTGACTGATGCCTTGTTGCTGCGGAGTGGCTGTGGTTTGCTGGCGACGCGCCTTGGGTTGTGCCACTGAAGTGGTGGCGGTAATCGTCAACACCGTGGCGAGAGCGGTTATCAGGTGGATTCTCTTCATAGTCGTGGAGGTAGTTTATTGATGTATTATTTCACGATGATTTCCATCGAAGTGTTCAATTTTCGGGCGATTCCATCGGGACCTACGGCGGTCACACGCGATACATAGAAGCGACGGTTGCGCTGCAAACGACGTATCACATCCTTCTGGCGAGCAGAGAAATGTGCGCCTTGGCTTGCCACAGGAACGGCATTACCCATATTGTCGAAGAAGACGGTTTCAAAACTCTGTACGCGGAAGGGCACATCGAGAATACCATCGTCAATGGCTGCGCCTATACCGTCGGTGCCTACGAGTTGGGCTTTCGACAGCGCACCACCATGGTAACGACTTCTACCACCACCTTCGGCTGCTATATTAATATAAGGTGTAGGGTCGGGCAAACGACGCACACGGAAGGTGAAGCGCCCCATCTGCTGCGCACGACCACTGTTGGTGGAGGTGACGGTGATAGCCACTTCACTGCCAGGAGTAGTGGGCCGGGCAATATAGCGACCCGGACCGACGGGCTGCAAGGTGCCGCCTGTCATCGATGCCTGTATCTTGGTGACGGGAACACCCGGCACGGAGATGCTCAACGGATTGTTGTAACCGGCATAAAGCACATTCATCAACGAGGCGGAAACGGTGGCGGAGGGTTCTACCACCGTGTATTTTTGACTAAACTCACGGCGCACCATATCGCCACGACCGTTGGGCATCTGGATAAAACCCGATAGGGTGAAGTCGCCAGCACGGGTGGTGAGTGCCTCATAACGGCCACCGGGCAACTGAACGGGACGACCGCCGATGAAAATCTGAGGATTCTGAGTGGTATCTACTGCTGCCATCACGATGCGGGCAGAAAAGCGTTCGCCTCGCACTACAGTTTGTGATTCGGGAATGACCAATGCACTGACGCTATTCACACGCAGGTCTTTCATATCGACATTGGCCATCAGACGGTGTAAAACCTCACCTTCGGCATGGCGCACATCGTTTTGCAATTTGGTCAGCATAGTGACGGCAGCAGACACAGGCATGTGGTCGAACATATATTCCTGCCAGTTTTTGCCTACGGCACGAGCCTCGGCAGAGGGTTCGGTGGATAGGCTTTGAGCCACCATGCGCTGCTGGGCACTGTCGGGAAGTAGCGTCAGTATATACTCGCGATAGCGCACTATTGCCTGGCGAAGGGCTTCGCCACGACCACTACCCACAGTGAGCATCACCGTTGAAGCTGCGTCGAGGTCTTCCTTCTTGCGGATGTTTAGCACATCGCCGTCGGGGCCATCGGCCTCGCAGACAATGGCTTGTTTCAACTCATCAGCCAACAGATAGAGCGAATCACTCATTTGGCGTACCTGCTGTGCACACTCAAACCACTGGCGAACCTTCTGCGGATTGCGCTTCATCTGTGCTTCAAAATCGGCATAAAGGGTGCGGTTTTCATCGGTAGCGGTCTGCGCTGTGCGGCGCAAACTATCTTCTACTACCGAAAAACCTTCAAGCACTTCGGTCGATACATTAAGCGCCAGCATCGCCATGAGGACGACATACATCAGATTGATCATCTTCTGACGGGGCGATAATGGACGTTTCTTGATTGCCATAATACGGAATTATTGGGATTTGAATGGGCTATTGCATCTTGTTTTGAACGGACATGGCCTCGATCATGCGGGCATAGATGCGGTTGAGTTCGGCTATCTGAGTGGCCATGTGGCGCGTCTGTTCGTTGATACTGTCTATTGTTCCGATCTGCGTACTGGCACTCTTGAGCTGCATTTCATAGACGCGGCTGATGCTGGTCAACGTGCGGTTGAGATTCTCCAACTCGGCGGTATAACCGGCTATCTGCTCGTCGAGACCTTCTGGAATCTGTGGCGCATGCCATTGTGGAATGTTGATATCACCCGAAACAGAGATGGATTCAGACGAAGGAACGCTGCCAGACGGGGAAGACGAAGCGGCGCCAGACAATGAAGGCACAGTGGTTGCGGAGGCAGAAGATGGTTCGTCAGCCGCCATATCGCTATGAGTTTTCAGTTCCATGCCATCGGCTGTCTTGTCGAACGGACGGTCGAAAGCCGACAGGAAAAATACGAAGACCTCGGTTCCCATACCTAAATAGAGAAAGATATTGGCATAGGGAAGGTAGGTCAACTTAAAGAGTGTGCCTAAAATGACTATGGCTGCACCCCAACTGTAGGCATAGTTCAGAAAGGTTTGACCGGCTACGCTGTCCATCCATTTCTGTAGTTTATAGATGATATTCAACTTGCTATATTCTGTCATGGTGTTTCGTTTTTGAGGATGAATATGCTTATTTTTTGTTTTTCACTTTACCGCTATTGGTATTAGCCATACTGCGCACACAGCGGAAACCGATGTAACTGCGTGGCTGATTCTGATACTCAAAGGTGCGCCAGGCGGAACGTACCATCGATTCGGGGTCTTTCCAAGATCCGCCTTTCACGGTCTTTTTCTTCATGCGGTAGGGATCTTCGGGTGCAGCATTGTAGCGAAGGTCGGGGTTGATATCGTTCATTTGTTCAACACCTGCCTCGGTATAGATGGTGCTGGTCCATTCGGCTACGTTGCCTGCCATATCGTAAAGTCCGTTGGAATTGGCATTATAGATGCCTGTGCGACTGGTAATGAGGTTACCGTCTTTGGTGTAATTACCGTTGTCGGGCTTGAAGTTGGCATAATAGCACCCGTTACCGGATGCCATTTCCTTATTGTCCCATGGAAATTCATTCTGGTTTTTACCACGTGCTGCATATTCCCACTCGGCTTCGGTAGGCAGACGATAGCGCTGCACATAGCGTGCTGCCTCGCCAAGACCACGCAACAGATGGGCAGTGCGCCATGCACAGAAGGCATTGGCCTGTTCCCAAGTGACACCAACTACAGGATAGTCATTATAGGCGGCACTCGAATAGTAGAACCGCATATAGTTCTCATTGGCGGCATTGGGGAAATCGTTGACCCAACAGGTGGTGTCGGGATAGACATTGACAATATAGGTATTGAGGAAATCCCACGGACCGGTGTATTCGCGGTTGATGGTTTCTCGCACAATGCGACCTTCATCGTCGATATATGCCGTATCTTTGGATATCCAGATGCGCTCATTGGGATTGGGACGATAATCGGTATTCAACACGCGTTCTTGCGGATTGGTGCGGTATTTGCGCTTGGCTGCCTCGACATAGTCGTATATTTCATACCGATAATTGAGTTGGCGCCAATCGATAAGTTTCTCACCCGTCACTGGATTGGTGGTATATAGGCTTTCGAAAGCACGCTGTTCGTCCTCGTTAGGACGGCGTGGCAACGGTTTTTTCCAATTGAGATGGGGAGTGACGGGATTGCCGTAACGGTCTTCTTCTATCTTATAGGTCTCATCGCCACCATAGTTTGGATCGGCTAAACGCTCGCGGATAATAGAGTCGCGGACGTAGCTGACAAACTGGCGATACATAGAATTGGTCACCTCGCGCTCGTCCATCCAGAAACTCTCCACCGAGATGTCGCGCACTGGAGTGCGTCTGCCCCACAGTGAATCTTGTTGCTCAATACCCATTTTGACATGGCCTCGCTTCACAAGGGTCATGCCGTAAGGGGTCGGTTCGGCAAAGGTGCGACCACTATGGCCCGTCACTTCGCCACCTTGAGACGAACTGATTTTGGATCCAAGACAACTGGCAGCGAGCATTGCGAAGAGTAGAAGCAACGCGGGATGATACCAGCGGATGGTGTGTCTGACGTGTGGTATGTGTCGTAGTGTATTCATATCGTTTTTTGTCTATTATGGTCTGTTGTTATATGTCTATTGTCTGTTACAGGATGCGCACACTCTGATGGCGGTTGCGGCGGCGCGGTCCGATGTCAATATTGGTTTGATAGCCCACGAAGAGTTCGTGGCTGCCATTGCCAATGCCTGTTCCTGTGGTGTACATCTCATAGCTGTAACCAATGTGTACGCCGTGGAAATTTCCGCCAATCATGGCTGTTACCGAGTTGGTGGGACTATAGCCCACTCCACCATAGAGCATCTTTTCATCGTTGGTGTAGCGCAAACGAGCGGTGAAATCAGCTCGCTGCGAGGTGCCATCGGTATAGGCGAGCACGCTGGGCAATATCGCCAGATGGGGATTGCGCAATCGGAATGTGTAGCCTGCTGTAAGGTAATAGAGGCGATCGACCTGTAACAAGCTGCGATCACCCATCTCTACAGCTGGGGCTGTGGCGTGTAAAACAGAGACACCGACATACCAGTTGCGGTGAAGATAATAGAGTCCGCCACTGAAATCGAAGGCTGTACCATTGACATCGGCGGTGGGTAGCGCGGGATCGCTACTGTTTTCTGCATCAAGTTCGGAGCCTTTGAAACCCTCGCTCAATACTCCTGCCTGCAAACCGAAGCGCAGATGACCTCCAAACAAGTGGCACTGCAACGCATACTGCAACGCCATGCGCTTATGGGTGAAGAGTCCTATCTCATCGTTCAACAACTGTATGCCCACGCCATGGGTCATATTGAGCAGTCGGAAAGGCATGTCGGCTGCCAGATTCATCGTACGCGGATGCTGTTCATAGCCTGCCATGCTCAACTGATAGGCTCCCGTTATATTGATCTTGGACTCCTTGCCAACGGCGGCAGGATTGAATGATGGTTCCATTGCCCAATAATGTGCAAAAGACACATCCTGCTGTGCCAACACTCGCAGTGATGCCAACAAGAATATCCATATCAGCGGTAAACGTTTCACATAGAATATAACGACTTTTCTAACGATATATTGTGTAACGATACAGAAAATCGTAAGAGAACTTGAGGACACAGGTAGGCGGCACCTCGGAAATACAAAAGAAAAAGGTGTTATTCTTTTGTTTTTCTCTCGGTTTGCACTACTCTGGCCTGAAAGGCCCAAGGTAGG
>SAMEA104315432__coassemble_108_pt1 | contig 50029 bp, 35 predicted proteins | sample SAMEA104315432__metabat2_low_PE_029 | metagenome-assembled genome bin SAMEA104315432 (sample SAMEA104315432) | gut metagenome | biome: Monkey gut; feature: monkey-associated habitat; material: faeces | place: China | collected 2013 | reverse complement strand
CCTCAATATGTACTATGGAGGACAGTCGGGGACTTGCCTGGCAGGGCTCTTCATCGGGTGCAACCATCTGGGACACGAAGACCAATGCTGTCTATCTGATTGATATGCGTTCCGGACTCATTGGTTCTACCGTCAATGCCATGGTGGAAGACAACAACCACACGGTATGGCTGGTGACTGATCATGGCGTATCAAACGTCATCCCGCAGCAAAAAGACGGACGATGGAACTTTATCATCCGCACTTTCAATAGCAACGACGGTCTCCAGAACGGTCCGTTCAACCAGCGTGCCATCTGTAAGACTGCCGATGGACTTATCTTGGTGGGTGGTCAGGAAGGTCTTGATGTCATCAATCCGAAGCTGATGCGCGAAGAGAAGTATAAGGAATATCCCGTATTCAGCGGTCTGAAACTCTTTGAACAGGACGTAAAGGTTGGTGAAAAGATTGACGGTCGCATCATATTACGTAAGGCACTGAACATCTGTCGTGCCGTTCGCTTGAAATACAACGACCAGTTTACCATTCAGTTGGGAAGTTCCAATGGCGAAATCCACCACCGCTCGCGCTTCCTCTATCGCCTCGATGGTGTGAACAACGACTGGATTAGAACCGAAGAAGCCAACCCCAACATTACTTATATGAGTCTGCCTTCAGGATCTTATACCCTGCGTGTACGCATGCTCAACGCCGATGGTACCATTGGTAGTGAAGAGGCAACACTCACCATTATCATACAGCCTCCGTTCTGGCGTTCATGGTGGATGATCATGATGCTGTTGCTGGTTGCCGCCTTTGGCATTTGGTGGTGGCGCAAGAATTATATGCGTCGTCAGGCTAAACGCCAAGCAGCCATCGCATTGCGCCTTGAGATGGAGAAGCGCCAATGGATGGCAGAGATGAAAGCATCGATGGCAGCAGAAAAGCCAACAACAGGGGATGCTGTTGTTGAAGAACCTGTGCGCCACCTTATGATGCATACGGAATATGCCGACCTTGTAGCAGTTATCAAGAAACAATGTGCTGAATATGTGAAAGGCAACAAGGGTGTAAAGATTAGCAATGTCATGCTTATCGACGAACTCTTTATGGAGTTTGACGTCAATCTGATCAAGCGCATGTTCAACATCTTGTTTACCAATTCCCAGAAATTTGCCACCAAGAACTGCCATATTAGTGTCGGGCTCATTCGAAAAGACAATGGTAACGTACAGATTCAAGTGGCTGACAATGGTCTCGGAGTGGCGGATGAGTATAAACCACATGTCTTCGACCATACAGCAGGTATTGACGAACTCGAACTCGCCCTTGTCAAAGACATCATAGTGGCACATGGTGGCACCATCGAAGTGAAGGACAACCCTGGTGGCGGAACCATCATGGTGATCGACTTGCCAGCAAAAGGCGTGGTGGAAGAAGCTGAAATCATGGATGACGGCCATGCTGACGATGAAATAGAATAAATGAAAAAAGTAGTATATAATAACCCTAAATGATCAAATGAACATTATCAAAACCCTCATGGTCGGTGCGTTCTCAATGACCGCATTGGCAATGGCTGCCGCAGAAGTGCAGCAGAATGGCAACAAGGTAACGGTCAAACCTGATGGTGGTCAGGCCAAAGTTATCTGTCTTGAGGTGATGAACGACAACATCATCCGTGTGCGTGCCACATCCGAGAGTGCATTACCTGTCAAGAAACCCAGTCTGATGATTGTACCGCAGACAGCTCCCGCCAAAAAAACCTATACGGTAAGCGAGGACGAGCAGTCTGTGAAAGTCAAAGCGAAGAATGTGACAGCCGTTGTCAATAAGGCAACGGGTGCGATCGTATTTTTTGATGCCACAGGAAAACAACTGCTTAAAGAGGCTAAGGACGGAAAGAAATTCCAGAACTTCACAGTCCCTGAGCGCGAATACGGTGTGCGCAACATCGGTGGAGTGACAGAAGAGATGAAGCACGGACTGACTTGGCAGATGCTTTTCGACAGTCCTTCCGACGAAGCCTTCTATGGTTTGGGACAGCATCAGTCTGAGGAATTTAATATGAAAGGCAAGAACGAAGACCTGTTCCAATATAACACCAAGGTCTCTATTCCTTTCGTACTCTCCAACAAGAACTATGGTATCCTGTGGGACAGCTACAGTTATTGCCGCTTTGGCAATCCTAACGACTATTTGCAGTTGAACCGCGCCTTCAAACTCTACGACCGTCGCGGTAAAGAAGGTCATCTGACTGGAACTTATGTGGATAAGAACGGTAAGAAACTGGTGCGCGATGAGGATAGCATCTATTATGAGTATGCTTGCCCTCCAACTTCAGAAATTGCCAACAAGACCGATAATGGTGGCCTGAAGAACCTCCCCAAGGGCTTCAATCTCCAAGGTGCCACTGTGACATACGAAGGATTTATCGAGCCAGAATGTTGTGGTCGTTGTGCCAAGGCTGGCAAGAATGAGAAGCAACTCTATCAGTTTATTCTCTATTATGCCGGTTATATCAAGGTGTATATTGATGGCAAAGAGGTGGTGCCTGAGCGTTGGCGTACCGCATGGAACCCCAACAGTTATAAGTTCAGCACCGAACTGACCAAGGGTAAGAAGGCACAGTTGCGCATTGAGTGGCAACCTGATGGTGGCGATTCCTATTGCGGACTGCGTGTTTCACAACCTCGCAACAAGACACAGCGTGAGCAACTCAGCATCTGGAGCGAGATGGCGCGCGATATGGATTACTACTTCATTGCAGGTCAGAATTTCGATGATGTCATCAGCGGCTATCGCACTTTGACAGGAAAAGCATCGCTCTATCCGAAATGGGTGCTCGGCTTCTGGCAGAGCCGCGAACGCTATCAGAGCAGTCAGGACATCGAGGATAACCTCGCAGAGTTCCGTCGTCGCCACATTCCTATCGACAATATCGTGCAGGACTGGAACTACTGGCGTCTGCCCGATTGGGGTGCTCACGACTTTGAAGCAAGCCGTTATCCCAACCCACAGGCTATGCTCGACTCTGTTCACGCTATGCACGGACGCTTCATGATTAGTGTATGGCCTAAGTTCTACGATACCACCGAACACTATAAGGAACTCGACGAGAAGGGATGGATGTATCGTCAGGCTGTCAAGGACGATATCCACGACTGGCTGGGCTTCCGTGGCTCGATGTATGATGCCTATGATGAAGGAGCTCGCAAACTGTTCTGGAAACAGATGGACGACCATCTCTACACCAAATTTAATAAGAATGGTGTGCCTGGCATCGACGCTTGGTGGATGGATGCCTCAGAGCCTAATGTGCGCGACTGCACTCCAATGTGGTATCGCAAAGCACTTTGCGGACCTACTGCCCTCGGCACTTCTACCGAATATTTCAATGCCTATTCTACCGTCAATGCCGATGCTATCTACAACGGACAGCGTTCGGTATGGAAGGGTAAAGCTAACGAACCTCGTGTGTTCCTGCTCACCCGTAGCGGTTTCGCTGGTGAACAGCGCTATTCTACAGCCACTTGGAGTGGTGATATCGGCACCCGTTGGGAGGATATGCGCGCTCAGATGACTGCCGGACTCAACTATTCTATGTCGGGTGTGCCTTTCTGGGGAATGGACCAAGGTGGCTTCTGTGTAGAAAACCGCTATGTTGAGGCTCAGAAACTCTTCAACGAAACAGGTGCGGAGAACGAAGATTTGAAGGAATGGCGTGAGCTCCAGGCTCGCTGGAATCAGTTTGGAGCCTTCATCCCCTTGTTCCGTTCGCATGGTCAGTGGCCTACTCGCGAAATCTGGAACATCGCTCCCGACAATCATCCTACCTATAAGTCGTTTGTTTATTACGACCAGTTGCGCTATCGCTTGATGCCTTATATGTACAGCATGACGGCATGGGCTCACTTCAAAGACTATACGCTGATGCGTGCACTTGTTATGGATTTCAATGGCGATAAGGAAGTGGAGAATATCGGCAACCAGTGGATGTTTGGTCCTGCGCTCATGGCTTGTCCTGTTGGCTACTACAAGGCTCGCAACCGTAGCGTATATTTCCCCAAACAGTGTGGCTGGTATGACTTCTATACTGGCGAACACTATGATGGTGGGCAGCATTTGGTAGTTGATGCACCCTACGAGAAGATTCCTGTTTTCGTACGTGAAGGTGCCATCATTCCATTTGGTCCTGCCATGGAGTGGTGCGACGAGAAACCTGCCGAACTCATCAATCTCTATGTCTATGAGGGTCAGGACGGATCGTTCCAACTCTACGAAGACGAGGGAACCAACTACAACTACGAGAAGGGTAAGTATGCCACCATCGAGATCGCCTATAACGATGCCGACAAAACTGTCAGCTTCGGCAAGCGCAATGGTGCTTTCAAGGGTATGCTGAAAAACCGTCGTTTCAATGTAGTACTCGTGAAGAAAGACCAGCCCCGCGACCTCAACCTCGATAATCCTGAGGGTAAAATGGTGCAGTACAGCGGTAAGGCTGTTAGCGTGAAACTCTGATTTTAGAGATATTGCAATAGGAGGGGTGTGCCAAACGGCACACCCCTCTTGACTTATATAATACCCAATGACTACCCATTGACCACCTGCATAACCATCGTACAGACATTGCCCTTCTTCTCTATACAAGTTGCCTAAATGTTCCATTTACCATGCACAAGATATTGCCCGATATTTTGCCAAGGTATTTCCAAATGTTTGGCAAAAGTATTGTCTAACGTTTGGCAAAAGTGTTTTCAAACGTTTGGCAAGAGTGTTTTCAAACGTTTGGCAAGAGTGTTTTCAAACGTTTGGCAAAAGTCTTTTCAACGTTTGATAAAAGTGTAATCCAACGTTTGGTAAAGGTTTTATCCAACGTTTGGTAAAGGTTTTATCCAATATTTGATAAAAATATTATCCAACGTTTGATAAAAGTCTTTTCAAGGTTTGGGAAAACGATCCACATCGATACACATCATTCTTTAGGCTGATTCGTGTGACATCACATCGTTGCAGGGGTGGTCGAATGGTGGTCGAAAATCTAAGAAACAGAAGGTTCGACCACCCGTTATGGTGTTGTGCTGTAGTCATTTATCTGATTCTGGTGGTCGAGTGGTCGAATTTTACGACATCGCGTGTGTGTGTGCGCATATACACGCGTACATAATATAAAGGAAGTTCGTCAGATGCTCATCCATCTTTTTTTGTTAGATTCATCCTTTGATGCGCTACATTCTTGATTCGCCCCAATAACATACAACAGCCCCATAAGGCTAAGTGCAGATTCAAATTCAAATGATGCTTAATACGGCGATAGACAGGAGTTGTTTTAGGTAGTGAAAGTTCTCATTTCCATCCATCTTCATAAATATGCTGGAAAAAACATAGCGATTGCCGTAGGGTGGAGGTAAAAAAAAGGTGGAAAGCCTTTGTCTTCTTACTGAAAATCGCTAACTTTGCCCAACGAATTACCAATACTAATATCTTATGCATAGATTCTTTACTCTGGCATGTGCCATTGGCTGTATGTTGACTGCACAGGCACGCGATCGCCAGAACTTCGACAATGGATGGCGATTTGTGCTGGCAGACTCGGCACAAATGTCAAAAACCGATTATCATGATACGCATTGGCGTGCACTAAACCTGCCACACGATTGGGCTGTGGAGGGTGATTTCCTCAGTTCCAACCCATCAGGAGCGGGTGGGGGAGCACTTCCTGGCGGCATTGGATGGTATCGCAAGACTTTCAATCTGCAGAAAAACCAAGGAGAACGCTACTTCATTGAGTTCGACGGAGTGTATATGAATGCCCGTGTCTATATCAACGGTAAGGAAGTGGGCAACCGCCCTTACGGTTATAGCTCGTTTGAATACGACATCACACCTTATCTCACAGCCGGTCGCAACGTTGTGGCTGTGCGTGTGGATAATAGCGATCAGCCTAATTCCAGATGGTATAGCGGATGCGGCATCTACCGCCATGTGTGGTTTACCAAAACCGCCGATGTGCATGTGAAACACTGGGGGGTGCATGTTGTTGCCAATCCCGACGGACGTATCTCCGTGACTGCCGATGTGGAAAGTCAGGGCAAAGCCTATAAGGTGCGCAACCAAGTGTTTGATGCCCAAGGACGAGAGGTAGGTTTGAAAGTGCGCCGTCCCCATCTGTGGTCAGTCGATGACCCCTATATCTATAAGGTACGCACGCAAGTGCTGGTAGGTGGAAAAGTGGTCGATGAGGTGTGGACCAACACCGGATTCCGCTCGTTCCGCTTCGATGCCAAGACAGGTTTCTGGCTCAATGGCAAGAACATGAAGCTCAACGGAGTTTGCGAACACCACGATTTCGGTTGTTTGGGTGCTGTGGTCAACGAAGATGCCATGCACCGCAAACTCGTGCGACTGAAGGAAATGGGTGTGAATGCTATCCGATCTTCACACAATCCGCCGGCTCCCGAACTACTCAACATGTGCGACACCATGGGACTTATCGTCATGGACGAGTCGTTTGATATGTGGCGCCGCCGTAAGACTCAAAACGACTATGCACGCTTCTTCGACGAATGGCATGAGCGCGACCTTGCCGACTTGATACTGCGTGACCGCAATCATCCCTCCATATTGATGTGGAGTATTGGTAATGAGGTGCTTGAACAATGGTCGTCTGCCGATGCTGATACGTTGACTCTTGAGCAAGCCAACCTCATTCTCAATGCCGGACACGATGCTTCGACTCTCGCCAAGGATGGCGAAACAAGCGTCAATACATTGTTGGCAGACCATTTGGCTGACATTGTGCGCCGCTACGACACGACACGTCCCATCACCGCAGGATGTAACGAACCATCGCCCGACAACCATCTGTTCAAGGGTAAGGCACTCGATATTGTAGGCTTCAACTATCATCATCAGTGGATTAAGGATGTACCCAAGAATTTTCCTGGTCGTCCGTTTATCATGACCGAGAGCGTTTCAGCCCTGCAGACAACGGGTTTTTACACCATGCCCAGCGACTCTATTATCAAAGCACCTAAGGAATGGTGGTTGCCCTATACCGATCCTTCGTTCAAATGCTCGTCTTACGATAACATGCATGCCTCATGGAGCAGCACTCACGAAGAAACATGGGATGTGGTGAAGCATACTCCCTATGTCGGTGGACAGTTTATATGGACCGGTTTCGACTATATCGGCGAACCCACACCGTATTCTTATCCTGCTCGCAGCAGTTATTTCGGCATCATCGACTTGGCTGGTCAGCCTAAAGATGTCTATTATATGTATCAGAGCGAATGGACCAATCGCCCCGTGCTGCATCTCTTCCCCCATTGGAACTGGCTCGATGGCGAACAAATCGATATGTGGTGCTACTACAATCAAGCCGACGAAGTGGAACTCTACATCAACGGCAAGAGTCAGGGTGTGCGCCGTAAAGCCGATAGCCACCAGTATCATGTGATGTGGCGCGTAACCTTTGAACCCGGAGAGGTGAAGGTCGTGGCACGCAAAGACGGTAAAGAGGTGCGCCAGCAGACTATCCATACTGCCGGACAGCCCCATCATTTGCAACTCAGCATCGATTATCAAGGTAAAAACACCACCTTCGTCAAGGTGGAAGTGGTTGATGAGAATGGCAACCGATGCCCTTGGGCAGAGAACCAAGTGTTTTTCGATACCGATGCCACCATCATTGGTGTGGATAATGGAAACCAAACATCACTCGAACGCTTCAAGGACAATAAGCGCAAGGCATTCTTCGGCAGATGCTTCGTCGTACTCGACGGACATGGCACGCTGACTGCTAAATCATACGGACTACCAACAGCAACTATCAAATTATGATGAAGAAAATCCTATTATCAGCAGCGCTCCTGCCTATGGCAGCCGTTGCGCAGATACAGACATCGGCTGGTGTACAGTATCTGCAATGCCAGGCAAAAGACATGTCGGGCGAGTTCTCTGACCTCTCCAACACCTATTTCCTGGCTGACAGTTTGGCTGGCTTCGACCTCAACAAGGGCGAAGGACTGCTCAACTGGAAACGCTATCGTCTCGCGCCGCGACAGGCTTTCAACCTCAATGGCTATTGGCCTGTGCGCATGAAGATGCTCGATTTCCCCGACACACAGTATGACAACGACCCCAACCTGCGCATCAAAGTGCAGAAAATAGACAACCGCACACTTCGTGTCACCATCTTCACTTCACCCATCGAACCGAAGATGGACGATGCCAACGACCCCATGTTCTCACCGGAGTTTATTGCACAGCAAACTGGCGAACAGGCTAAAAACGGTCGTGGACGCTGGAACGTGAAGGCTACCGACCAAGCTATTGTCTATAAAAACAATAACGGATCACTCGAAATACAGAAGTATCCGTTCCGTATCGTGCTACGCGACGGACAGGGCAAACTGCTCACACAGACCCGCCACATCATCGATAACGACAGTACACAGGTGAAACTCCTGCCCTTCAACTTTATCAAGCGCGGTTCTGACAATTCGCGCAGCATCAATCCCGTACTGATGCTCTCACCCAACGAGCGCATCTACGGTTGCGGCGAAAGTTTCACATCGCTCAACAAAGTAGGACAGAAAGTGCAAATATCGGTTGTCGATCCACAAGGACCAGAGACCGATGGCATGTATAAACCCGTGCCTTTCTATTTCTCTAATCGGGGATATGGTATCTTCATGCACACCTCGGCACCTACAACAGCTGATTTCGGTGCCTCTTACATCGGTGCACAACGCCTCTTTATGGGCGACGAGACGATGGACTTCTTCATCTTCTTCGGTGAACCGAAAGACGTGCTCAATGCTTATACCGACGTCACTGGTAAGTCACCCATGCTTCCCCTCTGGACTTTCGGCACATGGATGAGCCGCATCACCTATTTCTCTCAGGAGGAAGGACTCGACATTGCCCGTAAACTCCGTGCCAACAAGATTCCATCAGATGTTATCCATTTCGATACAGGATGGTTTGGCGTAGATTGGCAGTGCGACTATGAGTTTGCCAAAGATCGTTTCAAAGATCCCGTAGCCATGCTCAAGTCGATGAAGAAAGACGGTTTCCATACCTGTCTCTGGCAGTTGCCATACTTCACACCGAAGAACCGTTACTTCCGTGAACTCGTTGATGGCGGCATGGCTGTACACAACGGCAACGGAACATTGAACTATGAAGATGCGGTGCTCGACCTCAGCAATCCCAAGACCGTAGCATGGTATCAAGGCAAAATCGCTAACCTCATCAAACAAGGAGTCAGCGTTATCAAGTGTGACTTCGGTGAGGCAGCACCATACGATGGCATCTATGCCAGTGGAAAAACAGGATTCTATGAGCACAACCTCTATCCTCTGCGCTACAACAAAGCACTCTGGCAGGCTGTGCGCGACAATACTCCCGACCATGAAGGTGTCATCTGGGCTCGCAGCGCATGGGCTGGAAGCCAGCGCTATCCGCTCCATTGGGGTGGCGATGCTGCTACCAACGAAATAGGTAGCGTAGGTATGTTGGGCGATCTCCGTGGCGGTTTGTCATTCGGACTCAGCGGATTCTCTTTTTGGAGCCATGACATGGGTGGCTTTGTCACCAAGAGTCCCGACGATCTCTACCGTCGTTGGCTGCCATTCGGATTCCTTTCAAGCCATACCCGTGCCCATGGAGCACCTCCTACCGAGCCTTGGCTCATCAGCGAAAGCTTTACCAAAGCCTTCCGCCAGTCGGCAGAAATGAAATACAAACTCATGCCTTATGTCTATGCACAGGCAAAGGACTGCTCTGAGCGCGGACTGCCTATGGTACGTGCACTGCTTGTGGAATTCCCCGATGATCCAGGTGCATGGTTTGTGGAAGACGAGTATATGTTTGGTTCGCAGATTCTTGTTGCTCCAATGCTCGAAACAGGAAAGAGCCGCACCGTGTATCTGCCCCGTGGAAAGTGGATTGATTATCAGACAGGAAAAGTCTATGAGGGTGGCTACCAAACTATCCCCACTGCTGAGATTCCCTGCGTCATCCTCGTCAAGGATGGATCACTCATTCCCCATGTACCTGTCGCACAACACACAGGCGACATCAAATGGGACAAGGTCGAGCTGAAAGCCTATAAGGCCGATGCTACCAAATGCACAGGACTCCTGTTCCGCCCTGGCGATAAGGAACTGCAACATATCGAGAAATAACTATTCATGAGCCGGGGGATGAATATCAACAATGTTTCATTCCCCGGTATATTTTATAAACCACAATCCCTCTTTGGTATATACGATAACGCTTTATTATCAATTATAGGTACATACTATGAAAAAATTATGGGTGGCACTTGCAGCCATGACCATGGCGGCACCGATGCACGCACAACTGGTCATCAACGAAGTCATGCAGTCTAATATCGACTGTATCATGGACGACATGAACGAATTTCCTGATTCGTGGGTGGAATTATACAACAATGGCGAAAGTAGCGAACAGCTTTCTAACTACAGTATCGGACTTACCAATGATGCTCAAAAGGCATGGGCTTTGCCGGCATCAGCTATCAACAAAGGATATCGCGTACTCATCTATTGCGACAAGGCGGCATCGGGTATGCATACTGATTTCCGCCTTGAGTCGGGAAAGAACGGCGAAATCTATCTGTTCAAAAACAATAAAGTGGTCGATAAACTGACCAAAATGAAGAAACAGCCTGCTCCTAATATTGCCTATGGACGCAAGACAGACGGTAGCGACACATGGGGATATATGGCTATACCAACACCAGGTGGTACTAACTGCGGATCCACCTGCAAGGATCTCTTGGGCGATGTGGTATTCAGCGAACCTGGACGGGTCATGGAAAATGCGCAGACTCTCAAACTCACCTTGTCACTTCCTGACGGAGCGCCCGCAGGAACTGTCATCCGATATACTACAGATGGTAGCGAACCAATGGCATCAAGTTTGCAATATACCGCTCCAATCACCATCAGCGCCTCACAGGTGGTGCGCGCAAAACCATTCTGTACGGGGTATCTGTCGCCTCGGTCAGTCACCCAGTCGTATATCTTCCATGGACGACAGATGACACTCCCCGTCATTTCCATCGTTACTAAGAATGTGTATTTCTATGATAACAAACAAGGAATACTGGTGAAAGGCAATTATAACAGTAGTCAGGAGAACTATAAATACAACTGGCGACGCCCCATCAACTTGGAACTTTTTACTGCAGCAGGTAGTAAAAGTCAGCTCAACCAACTCTGCGAAACACGTGTCATGGGAGGTGCTTCACGTGATAATATGATGAAGTCGATGGCTATTTATGCCAACAAGCGATTTGGTACGAAGCGCCTCAAATATGAATTTTTCCCTGACCAGCGACCGGGTATCACCGATTATAAGTCACTCGCATTGCGCAATGCCGGCAACGACTTCGACTATCTCTACATGCGCGATGCTGTCATCCAACGGTCTATGGCTGCCTATGTCGATCTTGATTGGCAGGCATGGCGTCCTGCCATTGTCTATATCAACGGAAAGTACAATGGTATGCTCAACATCCGTGAACGAAGCAACGAAGATAATATCTATACCAACTATGAGGGATTGGAGGATATTGATATGATAGAAAACGGATGGGAGCTGAAAGAAGGCGATTGGGAACATTTCAACCGCTTCAAGGCGTTCTATCAAGAACATGGACATACCATGGCAGAATATGAAACATGGATGGATTGCAAGGAGTATATCAACCTGATGATTATGAATCTTTTCTACAATAATCAGGACTTTCCCGGCAACAACATCGTATGGTGGAGACCACGCACAGAAACTGGCAGATGGCGATGGGTGGCTAAAGATACGGACTTCGGCATAGGGCTTTATGGTTCGGCAGCTACCTACAAAACCTTTGAATGGTTATACAACCCCAATTATGATAAAGACCACGCATGGGCAAATACACCTGAGGCTACAAGATTGTTTCGCCGATTAATGGAAGATGCCGATTTTCAACGGGAATTCATCGACCGTGCTGCTATCTATCTGGGTGACTTCTTGTCGGAAAAGAATATACGGTTGCTATGGGATGCTATGTATAATCAGATCAAGACGGAATATCCTCACCATCGCAAGCTTGTCAACGAGTGGTGGCCAAATTATACCAACGAATTGAATACAGCACATAAATGGCTTAACGAACGTATTCCGAGTTTCTATCAGCAGATTTCCGACTTCTATAAAGTGGGAAAACCTGTTCCACTCACCATCAATGCCACGATGGCTGAAAGCGACAGAAATGCCATGACGATCACATTCAATGGCGTGCACTTGACAGAAGCATGCTTTGACGGAAAATTCTTCAAGAATAGATCCATGCAGATCAATGGGGTGCTCTCTGACGGACGGGAGGTGAAAGCATGGAATATCGTACAGCATAAAGGTACTGCCACTACTACTATACAGCAACCAGGAGCTACCCTTACTATGGCGCTACCCGATTGCGACAAGGTGGAGATTACCGCTGTAATAGGTGAACCTACTGCCATCACGCAACCTGATACCAAAACATGGCACTGGTCGTTTGCTGCTGGAACACTACAGGTTGACCAGGTGGAGAAGGGTACCAAGGTGTGTGTATATGACCTATTGGGCAGAATACTCCATCGTGCTACAGCAACTGGTGCACCGCTTTCCTTCGCAGTTTCTGCCAAGACCTGCATTCTGAAAGTTGGCGATGAGGCTGCTAAGGTAACGGATACCACTCGACGATAAATAGAATACTTATGGACATACAACCAATTGCTTATTTTCGATCACCATTCACCTCGAAGTTCGGATTGCCACGACAGAGTGGTATCGTAGAAACGTTGCATGGACGCATAGAACTCACTCGCGATTATGCCACACCAGAGGCACTGCGGGGATTGGAAGAGTATGATTTTCTCTGGCTGATATGGGGATTCTCTGAAAATGTCGATGCACGTAAGCATCCTACCGTGCGACCACCATTGTTGGGAGGAAACGAGCGGGTCGGGGTTTGGGCAACGCGTTCACCATTCCGACCCAACAATCTTGGGCTATCTTCGGTGCGTATTGTGGCGGTGCGTCCCGAAGATGGAGTAGTGGAAGTGGCAGGGGCTGACCTCATGGATGGCACACCTATCTACGACATCAAACCTTATTTGGCTTATGTGGATAGTCATCCTGGTGCACGGGGTGGTTTTACCGATCGCAAACAGTGGCAGCGGTTGGAGGTGGTTATACCTGACGAACTGACGAAGACCCTCTCACCACAGATCGTGCAGACACTGACCGATGCACTTGCGCTTGATCCTCGTCCCCATTATCATGATGATCCCGACCGGCAGTATGTGATGCCTTTCGATGGCTACGAAGTAGTGTTCTGTGTGGACGACAATATGTTGTATGTCAAGAAAATCATCCCTTGTATCGCTGTACCAGAAAAAAAGTAACCGCATTATTTGTAGATGACGGGAATTTTTAATATATTTGTGTCCGAAAAATGGTTGACATGATGGAAATGGTATTGATACTTATCTTGGCTATGGGCTGTCTGCTGGCTTTCTGTTGGGCTTGGCAGATGCGGAAAAGAATGCGTGTGTTGGAACGTGATATAAAGATGCATCGCATCTTTCTGAAGAATGTTATTCAAGAGTCAGAACTTCCCCTTCGGCAAGTTTCTCGCATGGCAAAGATGCTTTCAAAGGATGATTTATACCTTTCCAAGAATGAAAAACACAATATGGCGGAACAGTTGAATGGCTATGCTTATTTCATCGATACATTGTTGAATGAACTTATGCTCTTCACTAATCCTTCCGATGAGGTGGCACACGTAAGACGGGAACAGTTCAGTCCTAACGAACTCTGTCGCCGTTGTCTGGAAATCAATATCTCCAACATTTACCATCGACATGCTGTTAAGTTGAATTTTCATCGTACCATGAGCGATGAGTTCTTTATAGAAAGTGATCGCCATGTCATAGAGATTATCCTCAATAAGTTGATTCAGAATGCCTGTCGCTTTACCGAAAAAGGGGAAGTGGTAGTCGGCTGTAACACTACAGAAAATGAGGGCATGCTGACACTCGATGTTAGTGATACTGGTGTGGGAATTCCCAAGGATCGTCTGAGTCGCCTATTTAGTTGGTTTGAACAGCCCGACGATATGCGCGATGAGGCTGAACTTGATTTGAGCATTTGTCAGCGGTTGGCACAAAAAATTGGAGGTGTGCTTTTTATCGACGAACTCTATGCGCGCCAAGGAACCCGTGTGGTGCTGGTATTGCCCGTCAAGTAGGCTGTAATAACAGAAACAAAATCTTAGTTCTTCTTTCCGTCACGAAGGGATGGGGTGTCACATCCTATCGGACTTACAGATCGCTTCTGTCCAAATGGTCGCGCCACAGGTATTTGCGTGTTTCGTGTACGATGATGCCGTTCAGCGCCAAGAGCGACAGCAGGTTGGGAATAGCCATGAGTGCATTCATGCAATCGGCCATGTTCCATACCACACCCAACTGCATCACACTGCCTATAAATACAGCAACGATAAAAATCATCCGATAGGCAAGCATCCATCGACGACCTTTCAGATATTCTACTGCGCGTTCACCATAATAGCACCAACCTAAGATGGTGGAAAATGCAAAGGTCAACAGACCGAAAGTCAGTAAAGGTGTACCAATGATGGGAATTTTAGAAAATGCCATCTTAGTCAGTACCGCACCATTGTCGAAAGTAATGTCGGGGTATGCCAATACACTGCTTACAATAACAATTCCCGTCATGGCACAGATGACTACGGTGTCCCAAAACGTACCTGTGCTGGATACCAAGGCTTGGCGCACTGGGTTGCGTGTCTGTGCGGCAGCAGCTACGATGGGAGCAGAACCGAGTCCTGATTCGTTGCTGAAAAGACCGCGTGCTATGCCATAACGTGCTGCCATCATCACTGTAGTACCTACAAAACCTCCTCCTGCTGCCTGCGGACTGAAAGCCGAGGTGACGATGAGCTTGATGGCAGGCCATGCATAATCGATGTTTACTCCTATTATATATATACAACCTAAAATGTAAAAGAGTGCCATGAGGGGTACCAGGGTTGCGCAGACACGTGCAATACTCTTCACACCACCTAAAATAACAGCACCAGTGAGTAGGCAGATGACAGTTCCTGTGATATAGGGTGAGATGTCATAGGTCTCGTAGGCGAGTGTGGCAATGGCATTGGCTTGCACCGTATTGCCGATGCCAAACGAGGCGAGGGCAGTGAAAATGGCAAAGAGAATTGCTGCCCAACGCCATCCCAATCCTTTCTCCAGCGCAAACATAGGTCCTCCAATCACTTTGCCATCAGGTTTCTTCTCGCGATATTTGATAGCCAGTAGGCCCTCTGCATATTTGGTGGCAATGCCAAACACACCAGTCAGCCAACACCACAATACTGCACCAGGACCGCCTAAGGCAATGGCGGTGGCTACACCGATGATGTTTCCGGTGCCGATAGTAGCAGCTAGAGCGGTTGCCAATGATGAGAATTGCGATACGTCACCGGTTGCATCGGGATCACGTTGTACAGATAGCCGAATGGCTTTGAATATATGTCTCTGTGGAAAATGCAATCGGATAGTAAGAAAAAGATGGGTTCCCAAGAGCAGGATAATCATGGGCCAGCCCCACAACAGGGAGCTCGTTACGGAGAAAAATTCGTTGATGGTGTTCATGTTGTTGCTGCTTTTGCGTGCAAAGTTAGTTAAAAATGCTCAAAATGTAGTCGATTCTTCGTTTTTTTTGAATTTCCGTTAAACTTTTTATCGCTTCATGCGTCATATTGATAACAAACGTGATTTGGCTCATTGAAAACACAGACGAGACATGAAATGAACGAAACATTTGACCTATGTGGTAGAAAGAAAATCAGGACAATGATGGCTGCTCCGATAGTTGGAGTAGCCATCTTTCGTTTTTTTATCGGTGTTTATGCTCATCGATGTCCATTCTTGAGTACTGTTTGATATATGGTTAATTGCAGTTAAAATCTGCAGTTCTATCTATTTCGATAGATAACATAATTATATAGATAAGTTGAAAAATATTTGGTAGTGTGAGGTTTTCTTCTTATCTTTGCTCCCTAAAATATAATGAAAGTTCAGGATATGAAACGATTGATACATACGACAGCCCTCATGGCAGTGGGAATTACCACTTGTTTGGGCTTTGTCTCTTGCTTTAAGGATGAGCCGCTCAATGCAGAATGTGATATTGAGCAGGCTTACATACACGCAGGCGACAAATTGAATAGTTGGTTCCTTTTCGATTCCGACACACTTCAATATGTGCAATCTGACCAGAACAAGATAGAGTTTACCATGAGTGCTATGGCTGATCTTACACAGATTGCTCCACTTTTCAGACTCACTCCTGGGGCTACTATATCACCTGCCAACGGCAGTGTACACGATTTTTCAAAAGGTTCGGTGAAATATACGGTCACTTCGGAAGATGGACAATGGTCACGTATTTATTTTGTCAGCATCAGAAAAATGCTCTATTTCGGTAGTGAACACGAGTTTAATTTTGAAAACTGTTATGAGGACAAAGGGTACTACCATTGGCAAGAACCATGGAAAGATGCTAATGGTAAAACGACCAAAGAGGCTATCTGGGCAACAGGAAATCCGGGTTACAAGATTAGCAATAGCTCTACTGCAGCAGAGAATTATCCCACAGCACCTATTGACGAAGGATATGAAGGCAAAGGGGTAAAGCTATCCACTTGCCGAACAAGTGGGCTTGCAGACATGGTGCAGAAGCCTATTGCGGCAGGCAACCTCTTTATTGGGCAGTTTGATCCGTCTAATGCATTGCAGGATGCCATGTCTGCCACTAAGTTTGGACGCCCATTCAGTTTCGATACCCAACCCAAGACATTCACTGGATACTATAAGTATAAGGCAGGGGAGAAATTTACCGACCAGTATATGCATGTACTGGAGCAAAAAGACTACGGCACTATCTATGCCGTGTTCTATGATAACCATAATGCAAAGGGCGAAGCGGTGGTGCTCTATGGCAACAACGTACAGACAAGTGAACAGGTTGTGGCACTTGCCCGACTTGATAATATCGACAATACTCCTGAATGGACTCCATTCACTCTCAATTTCATCTACCGTAAAGCTGTAGATATCCAGAAGCTGAAGGCTGGCGGTTACAGTCTCGCCATCGTTTGTTCGTCAAGTACCAACGGTGCTGAGTTTATGGGTGCCGTGGGTAGTACGCTTTGGGTGGATAAGTTTAAGATTACATGTGAATAAGGATGAAATGCCTAGCGATATAGATATTCGGTTATGACAATGAAGAAAATCATAATATGCTCCCTGCTGATGATGTGCACGATGTGGGCATGGGCAGGAGACGATAATCAAGAACATTGGAGTGCATGGAACAAATACCTGCACAACTATAAATACTATGTACACGTGGGGTATAATATCGGTGGAACAGCACCTATTGGTATGCCTGCCTCTATCCGCACGCTACATAGTTATACGCTGCAACCTAACTTCACCCTTGGAGTAGATGCCCACCATGTTATCTCTGGCAAATGGGGATTCTTGGGCGGTTTGCATTTTGAAAACAAAGGTATGAGAACCGATGCGGGTGTGAAGGGCTACCACATGAAGATTGTGCGTGGTGGCGAACAGTTGGAAGGTGTATTCACAGGAAGTGTGGTGACTAAGGTTGACATGAGTCTCATCACCGTTCCCCTGCAAGCCACTTATGATTTGACTCCACAGGTGCGTCTGAAACTTGGTCCATACGTGAGTTATGCCACAGCCAAGAAATTTGAAGGATGGGCATACGATGGATACCTCCGACGTCAGGAGGAAGGACACGAAAAGGGTGATCCTACCGGACAGAAAGTGATACTGGGACATAATGATGGTGAGCGTGGCAACTACGATTTCTCCAGCGATATGCGCTCTTGGCAGTTTGGTATCGACCTCGGTGCCGACTGGTATATCACTAAGCGTTGGGGTGTCAAGGCTGATTTATCATGGGGATTGACGGGTATCTTCAAGAAAGATTTCGATACTATCGAGCAGACCATGTTTCCCATTTATGGTACGATTGGTGTGATTTATCAACTGAAATAAAAAATAGATAGCATTTATTATTAACTAAAAGAAAGGAAAAGAAAAATGAAATTGAACAAGATTTTCTATCTGATGGCCATGGTATGTACACTTGGCTTTACAGCATGTGGTGACGACGACGATGCACCCAAAGACAATCCAATCCAGTCGCCTATCGTAGGAACATGGAATGTTTGGTCACAAGGTAGCGATGATACTGGTTATACCGGTTCAGTACAGCTCAACTGGGAAGTAGAAGAAGGAACAAGTATTGGCCTCGACCTTTTTGGAACAGGTTCACCCGCTGAATTTTCTATCAAGGATGTCGTTGTTCCTTTGGCAAATAGCCTGGGTAACAAGTACCTGCCTAAAGTGTTGAAGAGCGTTACTTTTACTCCTGATGGCAAGATCAATGCTGTGGTTTCTGACTATGATGATGACGATATCGCTCCAGAGTGGGAGACTGTTAAGGGCTATGCTACCTATAAGGTTATTAGCGACAATCTCATCAGCGTTTCTATCGACGCAGAAAAGGCTACTGAAGATATCGATAATCCAGCAGAAAAGGCACAGATCAAGACTATCCTTAAATCGTATGGTACTATTCCCGTCAATGTTCGTTGGAATGGCGAAAAGCCTTTCTTCTTTGTTGACAAGGCATACGTACAGCCTATGATTGCTGCTTTGGTTGCTTTCATCGACAAGGTGCCTACAAACGCCATGGATCCAGATGATTTCCAAACTTTCAATATGGTTAAGGGTGTTGTGAAGCAGCTGCCTGGTATCATGGACAAAACTTCAAAGTTTGAAGCAGGTATCGAACTGACCAAATAATACTTGGTCGTTTGACTATAAACATAAATCCCTGGCATACAATCTGTGCCGGGGATTATTGTTTTTTCATAATTTTTCAGTATCTTTGCATCCAAAGACGCTAAGGTACTCACGCTCGGAAGTAAAAAAGAAAAAGTGATTTTTCTTTTGTACTTCGCTCGCTTAATCGTATCTTTGCAACCAATAAGCTCTACTGATATTTGGTAAAATCATACTAACGATGACACGAGAAGAAATAGTCTTTGACTATCTGCAACAGCACGACATTCCCTATACGTGCTATCACCATCCCGAAGGCAAAACCATTGAGGAGGCTAAACGATGGTGGAAAGACGATGGCAGCATCCATTGCAAAAACTTGTTTTTCCGCAACCACAAGGGAAATCGGCATTATTTGGTATGCTTCCATTGTGACCATGACCTCGATATCCACGATTTGGAACACCGTCTCAAAGCAACGCTCGTATCCCAGGGATTACCTTCTTGTGGTAAACTCTCGTTTGCGTCGCCCGAACGCATGATGCGCTATTTGGGACTTGAACCGGGAAGTGTGTCGCCTTTCGGACTCATCAACGATACGGAGCATCATGTACATCTCTTTCTCGATTGTCATCTGAAAGAGGCTGAGACGCTGTCGTTCCATCCGAATGATTGTAGGGGAACGGTAGTTCTTCGGCGTGATGACTTTGAACGCTATCTCGACACTCTCGGTAATACCTATGAGTATTTGACCTTGTATTGATGATGGTGACTCTATTCTTCTACATCTTCGTTAGCGTCTGTTTCTACATCACGTTTGATGGTAACGTTTCCTGTTGAAGAGAGGACAACGCGTACTGGAATATATTCATCGGTCTGTGGGTGACTGACACTACCGGCAAACTCCAAGTTGCTGCCGTTCACCTTGTCATATACCAGTCCGTCAAGAATACCAGTATGACGGTAGTCGTTGTCAAGACAAGCATCGAAGTTGGCTTTGGTAAATGAGCGTGTAAAGAACACCACTCCGTCGGCTCTTGTTACGGTAACTTCCACTTCGTTATCCACGAATTTCTGTCCCAACTCGTCTGTCACCATAGGTAGTGAGTCACATGGTTGGCGGTGTATCTCCACCTTATAGCTATTGCCAATCCACTGTATCTGGTGACTTTTATTGTAGTCAGCCTGTCGAATAGGGGCCTCTACTTTGGGGCGTTCCACTTTTTCGGTAATAATGTCGTCACTTTGTTTCTTATTGCCACAAGCGGTCATGAGCACAGCCATGCCCATCACGGCGAGTTGTAATGTCATTCGTTTCATATTTTCAATCTTTACGTTTTTTCGATTTACAAAGGTAGTGCAAACCGAGCGAAATACAAAGAAAAAAGTCCTTTTTTCTTTTATTTTTGAGGTGCCGCCTATCTTGGATTCTTGAAATCAAAGGTACGATTAAGTGAAGAAAATGCCAAATATATTTGAGCATTTTTGAGCGTGAGTACCTAAGACCGTGCGTCAAAGGTAGTGCAAACCGAGCGAAATACAAAGAAAAAAGTCCTTTTTTCTTTTATTTTTGAACTGACGAACGAAGAAAGTGCAGAGTCAAGCTCGCTTGAACTATGTCTTTCAAGGAGGAAGAAAACCAAAAGGTTAGGTGCCGCCTATCTTGGATTCTTGAAATCAAAGGAACATTTTCGTTAAGCCAGATGAGCAGAGTTAAGTTCACTTAAGCTCTGCCATGGCGAGAAAAGGTGCCATGAAATGGAACGATTAAGTGAAGAAAATGCCAAATATATTTGAGCATTTTTGAATGTGAGTACCTAAAATCTGGTAGGATTACCGTCAATACGTTTTCTACGGCTGTAAGACTTATTATAAGCAATTTGTAAAATAAATGGTTATATTTCTGTTATATTGTCATTTACATGGGCGGAAATTTGGAATGATGAAAAGTTTTCATTATCTTTACACCCAAGTTTGATAGACCAATGCAGAAAGTAAATAGACTAAAAGAAATCCTAAATGAGAGAAGTCTGACAAATTCGTGGCTTGCCCAGCAACTGGGCGTAGATCCGACAACGGTCTCGAAATGGTGTACAAATTCTTCTCAGCCGGATGTTCTGACTTTTCTGAAAATTGCGAGTTTGCTTCATCTGGATGTAAACGCACTATATGACGAAAAGGTTGTCCGTGACATCTGCGGAGGCAGAAAACCGCATGAATTATGATTAGAAGAATAGCACATCATATTAATATTATCCTGCTGACAGCAGTCTTGCTGATAACAGGTAGCTGTGATCGGAACGGAGCGGTTTGGGAGAAGCTGGACCTGGCGGAGAACCTTATGGATTCCAAGCCTGATTCTGCTCTCACGGTGTTGGAGGGCATACCGGCCTCAAAAGTCAAGGGTAAGGAGGTGTCTGCCAGATATGCGCTGCTCAAATCCATGGCATTGGACAAGAACTGCATTGACACGACGACATTCGATATCCTTCAGCCCGCCATAGACTATTACATCAAGCACGGCAGTCCTGATGAGCAGCTCCGTACATATTATTATCAAGGCAGGATTTATCAGAACCAGGGCGATGACGATTCGGCAATGCAATCTTTTATGAATGGCAGTGATTTGGGAGGAAGCATAACGGACACATTATTGCTGGCTCATACATTGGTGGCACAGGGTACTTTGTATTACAAACAATACAAGACCGGCGATTTTATCCATAATAATGAAGAAGCGGCAAAGTTATATGGTGCTATTGACAAAAACATCCTCGAAATCAAGAGTTATACAAATGCCCTTGATGGCTACATCATGATGGATGACAAATCTGCAGCAGACAGTATTCTATCCATTTGTGTGTCTTTGGTACAGAAGAATCCTGCTGGAGAAGCATATCTGTTCCCTTCCTTACTGTCTTATACAATAAATTTGGGCTCGCCCCAAGAGATAAAAGAGTTCTTATCTGAATATCAGAATATAGAATTAACGACTGATGATGTCATGATTATTGCTCAGGGGTATTCAAAAATCGGAGAATACGACAAGGCAACAGCACTTCTTTCTGAAATAAATCTGTCAGAATCCACTTGGGATTCGCTCAAATATGCGTCGGTAAAGATTGATATTTTAGAGAAACAAGGAAAATATGAACAAGCCTTAAATCTGTATAAGGACTATTCAGCCATGCTTGAGCGTTATCAAAAAGAGCTACTGTCACAAGACCTGTTGTTTTCTGATAAAAAGCATCAGCTTGAAATGAAAAGCCTCATGGAGATTCGTGACAAAGACAGGATTATAGGGCTGACACTTTGTTGTATATTTGTGTTGGCGATACTTGTCGGCTGGCAATATTACCGTGGTTACTTAGGTAGGACAAAACGAGTCTTGGCTGAGAAAGAAAATGAGAATCTGAAACTTGAGCAAGACAACCTGCGAAAAGAAAAGGAAAAGGCAGAGCTTGAACGGGACAAGAAAACCCTTGAAGCAGACAATCTCAGATTAGAAATATCCCAGTTGGAAGGCGAACGTGACCACCTTAAGGATTTGCAGAAAGAACAGTCCGAACTGGCTAAACCAATACAGAAGGTCATAAAGAACAGGCTTGATATGCTGAACGGTCTGTTGGCAAAAGAAATAACCCGAAATGACAGCTATGCAGAACCATACATTAAATGGATAGAAACTATCCATAGTGACAAAAAGAAGTTCATGGACTCCACCCGTCTTGCTTTTGCAGCGTCGCACCCCAAGTTTATGGAGTATCTTGAGCAGCGTGACCTGTCGGCTGATGAGATAAAGTATCTGTGCCTGTATGCAATCGGGCTACGAGGCAAAGAAGTCGGAGAATATATCCAGATGAAACGCCATTACATCATAAGCCATGAAATCCGGAAGAAACTCGGCATTGACGAGCATGAGACCAATATCGGACATTATATTCGCAGGCTTATGAAAGATTTTGAGAAGTAAGTTCAGATTCTGCTCTGATAAAAAAAAGTTGCGCCGTCCTTATTGTGAGGATGGCGTTTTTTGTATAGGTCAGCGATGGCATTGTGGGGTCATTGATACATACCCATCATTATCTCTGTCTGATGAACAAGCAAGACGAGAAAACGAAGGATGCAATCCACCTGTTTTGAGTTGCTATGTAAAACTTTTGAGGGCTATGTAAAACTTTTGATTTTTACCAATTTTCAAGTGTTTGAATATCAGTGAAATAAAAAGTTTTACGTAAAACTTTTACCCTTGGTTGAAAACTTTATTTGTAGTAATTTTACACCGATTTAAGAATAAAAAAATATTAAAAATGAAGAAGTTAATTATTATGGCGGCACTGCTATTGGGAATGGCACACACCGCTTTTTCAGAACAACGGGGTGTTCTCATGGAAATACATTATAGAAGTGTTCCTGGGAAGAATTTATCAGTAAATCGTGCGCCTATGCGTCTGCCAATAGAGGTAGTTTATGATTCAGACACGCACAAGATAGAAGTGACAGGAGGAGAGTCAATGGACGCCGAAGTATTTCTTTATAATTCTAACGGCGCTTTGGAAAACTCCTCTTCGTCATTGAACTGTGAATTTATGGTTTTTGCTCCCGGTACCTACATCATCCGAATACAAGCTGATGCATGGTATGCTGAAGGAGAAATCGAAGTAGAATAATCTTAAACGAGAAAGATTAGAGTCGACAATAATCCCACAGACCTGACTGTATAAAAGGGACGAAAGCCGAAAGGTGAAAAGAGTAGAAAAAAATTATTGGTTAAATCTTTGATAGAAAAGTATAATGGTTAGGCGTGTTTGTTTATTCCTTGTTGTGATCTTTTTTGCGTGTACATCTTACGCCCAAATAGGGTTGCATGGAAATGTCGCTGATAAAAAAAATATGGCAGTTGACATGGCAAATGCCATATTAAAAGACAGCCAAGGTGGTTACGTCACTGGCAGTGTCTGTGACTCATTGGGACGTTTCGATATGAATGGCTTGGAGCCTGGAATATATACTTTACAGATTTCACGCATCGGTTATAAGGACTATATCAACCAGTTGGATGTCCGCAATGACACAACCGTCAACATACTACTTGACAGTTCTACCTATGCCTTAGACGAAGTGACAGTGACAGCCAAGGTTCCAATCATCAAACGCGAGATCGACCGTATCGTGCTTAATGCGGAAAAACTTAACATCGTGGCCACAGACTTTATGGATGTATTGAAGCATACTCCTGGTGTGTTGGTACAGGATGGTGGCATAAGTATGCTCAACAAAGGAAAGATTATCTTCTTAATGAATGGCAGGGAGATGAATATGGACATGAAAGGACTGGTGGCTTACCTGAGTTCGCTCTCTGCCGACTATTTAAAGCAGATTGAAGTCATGACAACCCCTCCAGCCCAATATTCAGCTGAAGGTAGTGCCGGCGTGATCAATCTTGTGACGAAGGATCTAAAGAATAATTATCTGGGCGGTAATGCCTCGAACCGATTTGCTATTGGCAAATCTGCGTATGACGACGCCAGCTTTAGCCTACAGTATAAACGTGACAGGATCGAGTCGTACGTAAACACAGGAATAGGCTTGGGCAGAATGTGGGCAGACAGCAAGGATTTTATAGATTATGGCTCTGAAACCTGGAACACGACCAATAAGAAAGAGAAATCCAACAAATACGTAGTAGCTACTGCTGGTATAGACTATCAGTGGACGAAACATTCATCTTTGGGTGCCATATTCTCCTATAGCAATATGCAGCCTGATGCGGACAATACAGCGAAGACAACCGTCATAGATACAAAAGCAAAATGTCCAATTAAAAACTACCAAACGATAACCAGTTCAAGCGTCAACTACAACCGCTATAACGCCAATCTTCATTATACACTCACCAACATTATAAAAAATAAAGGGGTGCTGAAAGTAAATGCTGACTATCTGAATTATTCCATCAACGATATTGTGGAGTTAAATACTCTGTACGATGAAGATTTGGCTTATAAGCATCGCCCTGCGAATACGATAGAGATTTATCAAGTCAAGGCAGATATGGAGTTTCCAGTGCATCATGGAACGCTTTCGTGGGGTTCTGCGTATTCACAATCTACTACCGACAACCGAACAGACTATGACAGGATAAACGCAGAAGTAGATTTGAATGATCACTTTATCTACCGTGAAAACATTCTCGCAGCCTACGCCGACTTGAGGTACAAGCTGTCAGAACAATGGGACTTCAAACTGGGACTGCGTGGGGAATATGGCAAGCTGGATGGGAATTCCATCAAGTTGAGCCAACGTTCCGTAAAACATCAGTTTGACATATTTCCCACAGCCTATGCAAATTACAACCTTGCGGATAACCAGACGCTGTCTGTAAGTATGTCCAGCAGAATCAACCGACCGAGTTACGTTGACATCAATCCCTTTACGACCTACGTTGATGCTTATACTTTGACCAAAGGCAATCCTAATCTGTTACCCGAAAAATCCCATACGCTTGAACTCAGCTATACGCATGACGATTTTTTCTTGTCAGCAAGCGCTATATGGAAGAATCGTGTCATATCCTCATACATAACGGATGCCCAAAGACTGACAACCATAACCACCGACAACGTCATGAAGAAGCGGATGTATAGTCTGGATGCGTCATACTATTTCAATAAGATGGACTGGCTTGAGTGCGATATAAGCAGTAGCGTATATACGATTCTTTCTCGACCAATGCCTGGATACGATTTGAGCAAGACGAGTAATACCTCAATATTCTTCTTTGTGAACAACAATATCTATTTTAATAAGAAGAAAACTCTGATGGCCAATCTGTGGGGGCAGTATCAGTCAAAGGAGAAAGACGTCGTAGGTGAGAGCGCATCCAGATACAGAGTTGACGTGGGATTGAAGAGTTTGCTTTTTGACAAACGCCTATCTGTCGCAGTAGAATACCAGAATTTGCTGGCGTCACACACTAAATCTGCAATTTATTACCAAGACACTATACATTTGTTCGACAACATTCCTTACCGCGTATTGAAGCTATCCATCTCTTTTCGCTTCGGAAAGGAGCTAAAAAGCACTCAGAATAGATTTAACATTAATACAGATAGATTTTAATTTAGAATATGAGCAGTTTTCACTTATGCAGGCAGAAAGATTCTATGCAATGTGGTATAGCCTGTTTATCTATGATATGCCACCATTACAAAAAGAACTATTCTATAGAGACTCTTTCTGGTCAAGAATCAACTTGAACTTGGAAACTGAAAAACTAAATATAATTAGTATGAACAATTTAAGAATAACAAAATGAAAAAGAAAAAAAACAGTGACATTGAACTGCGTTCAGAGAAAGTTCGTACTCTTTTAGGCGAAATACCACCATCGCTTGTAAGATGGGGAACGATGATAATCGTTGCCATATTCCTTATATTGTTGTTAGTCGTCTGCTTTATGCCTTATCCTTATTCGCAAGGAGAAAGTATTTTACAGCATTTATTTTTGATGTGAGTTCAGCATGAAAAATTATAGTATAAAATGGACCGATCTACACCTTAGACCAAGGGTTGAGTCGTTTACAGATGACATTGTGGAGTCAAATTGCTCCATGACCCGAAAATATTCCTCCAAAAGGAGTGAGTTTCTCAGATTTAATTAGTATTTTTGCCATGTCTATCGTCGGATTCTCTTGCTTGTTTTTGCGACACTAAGACAAGTGAATTCTTCGACATGGCAAAATCCTGGGCGCTCGTCTCTGCCGCTTGCCAAAATAAGATTTTTTTTGTTGCTCAGCTACTTAAAAGGTCTAATTTACAATAGTGTTGCAGAATTAAGGTAAAAGAGATAAGAAATGTAAGCAACAAAAAATATAATTGTACTCTTTCGGGTGCAATATAAGATATTTTTATTATATTTGCAGACTATATAATCAATAACTGATGTGTAACCAACATGAAGATTATGAATGTTAAACAATTATTCCTGTTGTCAACTTTATGCTTGACAATGGGTACCACACAGGCTCCTGCGCAAGGATTTCTGAATAAGTTGAAGAATAAAGGTGCAAAACTTGTAAAACAGGCTATGCCAGACGCAGTGAAAGACGTAGTAAACACGGTGGAGAAAACTGAAGGTGAAGCTTCGAGAAACAAAAACCGTGTGGAAAGCAAGGTGCGCAACAGAACAAGAATGCAAGGCAACAGCACGATGACTGGCGGCGGCGTGACGCTGAGCCCTAAAAAGAAGGAAATAACCATAAAACTCTGCCGTGGTCTTGGCCCATCGACATGGTGCGGACGCAAAAGCGCGCGTTCACCGCAGCCTCCTGTCTGCTCCAAGCAAGACAGCTGGTATAGGTCGCTCCCCTTCATTCACGACATGGACAACGCCAGCCTCGTGGCTGAATCACAGATGATAGAAAAATGGATAAGAAGTCATTCATCAGAGACCTGCTCACCAGTGGTTGTACGTCGCGAGGAAAACACAAGGGAGATGGGGGAACGCACAAGGGCGCTTGACAACGCCGTGAGATACCTCAACGGAAGCGTCGAAGAGATGCCCGAAGTGTTGGAGAGCGGGGCGTTCAAACGCGCCATGCAGTCAGACTGTTCGCCCCTTTACCCCTCGCTGGAGTCTGAGACGGTGACATATCTCAAAAGCATCAACCGCACCACAAAAGAGGTAACGGTGACTGTGTATGAAGGCAATTCGGCTTACGACAATAAGATGAACATCGACGAGATGTGGTTTGAAGTGAACCCCAGCGAAAGAACCGCCAAACTGTTAGAGATGGATAACGACGAGTCGGCAGGCAAAGACTACACGGTGCCCTCATCCATACGCTTTGCCGGCCACCTGTTCAGGGTGACCGAGATTGGAGCATCAGCCTTCAGCGAGAAGAGGGTGAAGAGCGTGACGCTGCCGATGGGCCTGAAATCAATCGGTGACAATGCTTTTATGAGTTCCACTATTTCAGAGATCAGCATTCCTGCAACAGTGACGAATATTGGTAAGGGAGCCTTCAGCAACATTCCTACACTCAAAACCATCAGCGTGCCCAACAGCGTGAAAACCATCGGACATAGCTGCTTTGTGGCGTGTACAGGACTGACAGAGGTCAAGTTGCCCGCACGTCTTGAGAAGCTGTGGAACAATATGTTCAGTGGCTGCAGGTCGTTAACAAAGGTTACGCTGCCACAAAACATCGACAAGATAGACACGGGAACCTTTGAAGACTGCAAGGCGCTTGCACATATCGACCTCCCGCAGTCGGTAACGACCATAGGGCAGAACGCCTTCAAGAACACAGCCCTGACAGAGGTACCAGTGACGACGAACCTGAGACTAATTGACTCTAACGCCTTCGAGGGCTGCAATGGCCTGACATCTGTTTCGCTGCCAGCAAGTGTGCAGATAGAGACTGAAGCTTTCAAAAACTGCAAGAACCTGAGAAAGGCAACCATCAGTGCAGAGCATAGAGGCATACCTGATGACATCTACATGATCTTTATGGGTTGCCCGTTTGCCCAAAAACCATTGACATCGGTGCCCTCTTGTGTAACGTTTAGCGAATAAAAAATAATGGCTCATGCCGAGCCTATCAAAACAAACGGCCGAGCTTATAATGTAAGCCCAGCCGTTTTCCTTGCTATGCCAGGTTTCCGACAGATGTATATTACATTTACCCTCCAAACAATATGGATGGCCAAATGCAGAACTGTAAAGTCCAAATGTGTGGTTTTTTATGGAATTTAACCTTTGTGGTATTAAAAAATCTAAATTTTTAGTTAAATAAAGCTAAAATTTAGATCAAAGACTTGACAACGGGGGGTGTGATGTTGTATCTTTGCACGCGAACCAAGGCTGATTTTCAAAACAAGGAAGAGGCCTTTGCAATAAACCACAAGTCTTATCAATTAAAAATTCTCATTTATGTTTACAAATGCAACTCTAAACACCTCAAACTGGTTACAACAGAAGGACCATGGTTCTTCGATTGACACCCGACCAGTTCTCGATAGCTTCTCGTTCGGTTCTCGTTGGGTTCTCGTTAGGTCCTCGTTCGTCTCTCGTTCGTCTCTCGTTGCTTATTCGTTAGTCTATCGAAGACCGATCGAGAACCGAACGAGGATTGAACGAATTTCGAACGAAAGAAGGACGAAAGAAGATCGAGAAAATGACGGAAAACCATCGAAGACTTGACGGGAAACTGTCCAGTTTGATGGGATGGCAGTTTTCTGTTTCCCAACGTTAAGCCAAATGAGCTGAACTGTATTACTTTTGTCCTTACAGGACGTAGGCTAAATAATCCACATACCCACAGGGTGTTACCCTGGGCTATGAAGATATTGCCCCATTCGGGGCGTTAGTAACCAAACAAACAAAAGCAGGTGTTAGTAACCAAACAAACAATTGTGGGTGGTGTAACCAAACAAGCAATGGTGGGCTGGTAACACAACAAGTAAAGGCGGGCTGAAAGCCCAATGGCTTCCATAGCCCAGGGCATCGCCCTGCGGACATAGGACAATATCCTCAACCACGTCCTGTAAGGACAAAAGTAAAAACAAGGGCATTTCCAAATACAATCTTTAATGAAAATATTTTGCCAAAATGTGCTTGAATGCCTTCTTCAGGTGTTACCCTGGACTAAGAAAACCATTGGTCTTTCAGCCCGTTGGTGCTTGTGTATCAAAATCTTTTCTGTGATTTCCGTGTGACCCTTTTGGGGTTGCCTGTCGGCAAGAAATCTTGGAGGAAATCTTTGAGAAAAATCTTTGGCCTATGGCCAGAAATATTACGGATTCATGGATCAACGGAATTACGGAATCATGGAACTACGGAGGTAGATACAAGCACTGGCGGGCTGAAAGCCCAATGGTTTCCTTAGCCCAGGGTAACACCCTGCGGTTTTTATGTATTATTTAGTCAACGTCCTGTAAGGACAAAAGTAAAAGCCTGGTTCAATCCCAAATATAATCTTTAACTAAAATCCTTGACGAGAATGCGCTCGAATACCTCGCTTTCGGGGAGTATTTTAATGGGGATCGCATCGGTGATGCTCGAAATCTAAAACAAAATCTTGAAAATAATCTTTAACTATAATCTTTAACTTAGAGTGTACTCCGTTTAAATTCCGTCTAAGATCCGATGATTGATTTCTGGACCGTTTAGGTCCTTAGATTTTACATAAAGATTTCCACATAAGATTTCTTGCCGACAGGCAACATAAAATATAATTTTTAACAAAAATCTTTCTCCGTGTCCTCCGTGTGTTCCGTGGATAATAAAATTTCTGTGATTTCTGATTTCCGTGTGCGACATTAAGAAGCACCAACGCAAAAAAAAATAGAGGGACTGTTTGGTTATCCCCCTACTTTCAAGTTGTTCCATAGTGTGATTAGTGCCTTCATGTCCGGCAAAACAAGGTCGGCACCCTCGTTGGCAAGTGTTGCGTCGGGTAGTGGACCGGTATTTACAGCAATGGTGAAACACTGTGCTGCAACGGCAGCACGCACACCGAGTGGTGCATTCTCCACCACAATGGCTTCCCAAGGTTGAATGCCTGCTTTCTTCATTCCTATGAGATAAGGCTGCGGATCAGGTTTTCCTCGTGTGACATCAAAACTTGTCACTACCAGATCACTACATACTAAACCATGCAGATCGCTGTCGAGTTTGGCGAGTAAGGTGCGTTGACCACTACCTGTCACCACACATATCTTCAGTCCGTCTGCCTTGATTTGCTCCATCAATTCGCGGATATTGGGAATCATGCCAGCCTTGGGCAGTTCGGCAAAGATGCCAGACTTGACATTATACATCCGTTGCGCTTCCTCATCAGAGAGTTCACGTTGCCATTGTTGGCGCGCTTTGAGTTTGATGGTTTCCACACCGCGCATGCCCTCATAGAGGTAAGCCTCTTCTGGTGTCATGTGGATATCAAACGATGCCATAGCCTTATGCCAAGAGTAGGCATGGTTAGGCATGGAGTTGTAGATGACACCATCCATATCGAAAAGCACGGCTTTCGGACAGAATTGTCTGAAGCCGTGCTTTTGTTTATACGATTCTATTTCGTGCATAGATTCTTATTACTGTTCCTGTGCAAGACGCTCCTTGATAGCTTTTGAGTCTGCTTCATAACCGGGTTTTTCGAGCAGGGCAAACATGTTTTTCTTGTATGCCTCAACACCTGGTTGGTTGAAGGGATTCACACCAAGAACGTTGCCGCTGATACCGCAAGCAATCTCAAAGAAGTAGATGAGCTGTCCGATGTAGTATTCGTTGAGCTTAGGTACAGAGATGCGGATATTGGGCACACCACCGTCAACGTGTGCGAGACGTGTGCCGAGCTCAGCCATCTTGTTAACCTCGTCAACACGTTTTCCGGCGAGGAAGTTCAGACCATCGAGGTTTTCTTCGTCGCTGGGGAACAGCATGGTGCGGTTAGGTTCTTCTATGCTGATAACGGTTTCGAAGATGGTACGCTCACCATCCTGAATCCACTGACCCATAGAGTGCAGGTCGGTAGTGAAGTCGCAGCTGGCGGGGAAGATACCCTTTTTATCCTTACCCTCAGACTCTCCGTAGAGCTGTTTCCACCATTCAGAGAAGAAGTGGAGCTTGGGCTGGTAGTTGACCATAATCTCAATCTTCTTACCGGCACCATACAGACCGTTGCGCACGGCAGCATACTGAGCAGCGAAGTTCTCTTCGAAAGGAACATTCTTACCGCAGGCTTTCTCCATATCGGCAGCACCCTTCACGAGTTGCTTGATATCGAAACCAGCGCAAGCGATAGGCAGCAGACCTACTGGAGTGAGTACAGAGAAGCGACCACCTACGTTGTCGGGGATGATAAAGCTCTTGTAACCCTCTTTGTCAGCGCAAGTGCGAGCAGCGCCACGCTTAGCGTCGGTCACAGCTACGATAACTTGTTTTGCCTCGTCTTTACCCATCTGAGCCTCACACTGCTTCTTCAGCAGACGGAAGGTGAGGGCAGTCTCGGTGGTAGTACCAGACTTAGAAATGTTGATGACGCCAAATTTCTTTCCTTTCAGATAGTCGGTCATCTCTGCCAGATAGTCTTCACCGATATTGTTTCCTGCAAAGAGGATGGTTGGATTTTTCTTGTCTTGGATGAGCCAGCTGAACGAGTTGCCCAGAGCCTCAATCACTGCACGTGCACCCAGATAGCTTCCGCCGATACCGGCAACCACTACCACTTCACACTTTTCGCGAAGCGTATTGGCTGTTGCCTGCAATTCGTCGAGGAAAGACTCGGTGATGCTGCTGGGCAAATGGAGCCAACCCAAGAAGTCGTTACCCGGACAGGTGCCGTTCTCCAGCGCTTCCTGCGCTGCCTTTACCTTCGGTTCGAAGGCTTTCACTGCGCCAGCCTCAAGAAACGAGGCTGCTTTTGTGATGTCAAGTTTGATATTGCTCATAATTGTTGCAAATATTATTTGGTTATATCTTATCTTTACTTTTTTTATTTCTAATAAGGTCTGCCTCCTATCATCTGAATGAGTCGGTCAGCAGTTTGATTTCAATCTGTGGTGAGATGCGCTCGTAGAGTATGTTATAGACCGCATCGAGGATGGGCATGTTGACATGGCAGTGGCGGTTTATCTCCTTCATACATTTGGTACCGAAGTAACCTTCTGCTATCATCTCCATTTCAATCTGTGCCGACTTGACGGAGTAACCCTTTCCTATCATCGTACCGAAGGTGCGGTTGCGTGAAAAATTGGAATAGCCCGTAACGAGCAAATCGCCGAGATATACCGAATCTACCACATTGCGCTCAATGGGATGTACCACCTGCAGGAATCGCTGCATCTCCTGTACTGCATTCGACATGAGTACAGCTTGGAAATTATCTCCAAACTTCAGACCGTTGCAAATACCGGCAGCGATGGCATATACGTTCTTCAGTACCGAAGAGTATTCAATGCCGATGACATCGGTAGAGGTCTTGGTCTTGATCACCTGACTTGCCATGACGTCGGCAAAGGCCTGTGCCTTTTCGCGGTCAGCGCATCCGATGGTGAGATACGACAGGCGGTCGAGTGCTACTTCTTCTGCATGCGACGGTCCGCCGATACATGCCAGATTGTCGTAAGGCACATCATATACCTGATGGAAATATTCCGAGCATACGAGGTTCTCGTCGGGCACAATACCTTTAATGGCTGTGATGACAAATTTGTCGCGGATGCGTGTCTTGAGTTTTTTGAGATGACTCTTCAGATAGGGCGACGGTGTGACAAAGACAAGGGTGTCATACTGTTGCACAATCTTGTTGATATCCGATGAGAAGTATATTTCGTCGGTATTGAAGCGCACACTCATCAAGTAGGCAGGATTGTGTCCCAACCGTATGAAATCCTCGATACGGTCGTCACGGCGCATATACCATCCGATGTGGTGGGTGTGTCCTACCACAATCTTGGCAATGGCTGTTGCCCAACTACCACCGCCGATGATTGCTATTTTACCGCAGTCGAACATTTCTTTTTAGTGTTTACTGTTTGTAGTTCTTATGCTCAATGTCCAATGCCCCGTTGTGGCAGTTGGCTTTCACCAGTATGCTCACAACAGAACATTGGACACGAAGTATTATGCGTTACTCTTGTCAATCCACTGCTGGATGACATCAACAGCAGGTTTGGTCATTTCAAGCTTGTATTTCTTGACAATATCACCAATCTTCTGTTGCAATCCTTGAGCTTTCTCTTCCTTGATATTTTGCACAAGGTTGAAACCTGCCTTACGCAGCACGGGTACCCATTCTTCACCGACACCCACTTCTGCCCATTCGGCAACGCTGCTCTGTGGAATCTTCTTCTCTGGCTTCATCTGTGGGAAGAACAATACCTCCTGGATATAGGTCTTGCCTGTCATCAGCATCACCAGACGGTCGATACCGATGCCAATACCACTTGTAGGAGGCATACCGTATTGCAAAGCGCGCAAGAAGTCTTGGTCGATGATCATTGCTTCGTCATCACCCTTATCAGCCAGACGCATCTGATCTACGAAGCGCTCTTCCTGGTCGATGGGGTCGTTAAGCTCAGAATAGGCGTTAGCCAACTCCTTACCGTTTACCATCAGTTCGAAACGCTCGGTCAGTCCTGGTTTTGAACGGTGCATCTTGGTCAGTGGCGACATCTCAACAGGATAGTCGGTGATAAAGGTAGGCTGGAGGAAAGTGCCTTCGCAGAACTCACCGAAGAGTTCATCAATCAACTTACCCTTACCCATGGTCTCGTCAACATCCATACCTTTCTCTTTGCAGAAGGCGCGGATTTCCTCTTCGCTCTTGCCGTTGCAGTCGAAACCGGTTTTTTCCTTAATAGCGTCAAGGATAGGCAGACGGCGGTAGGGTGCCTTAAACGAAATGATTTGGCCATCGATTTCGCGTTCGGGCTTGCCGTTGACAGCGATACAGATGGTTTCAAGCAGTTTCTCGGTGAATGTCATCATCCAGTTGTAGTCCTTATACTGCACATAAAGTTCCATGCAGGTGAACTCTGGATTGTGGTTGCGGTCCATACCTTCATTGCGGAAGTTCTTGCCAATTTCATATACTCCTTCAAAGCCGCCAACGATGAGGCGCTTGAGGTAAAGCTCGGTGGCAATACGCATATACATGTCTTGATCGAGCGCATTGAAGTGGGTGATAAACGGACGGGCTGATGCACCACCGGCAATAGACTGCAGTGTAGGAGTCTCTACCTCAGTATATCCTGCTTCATCGAGTACACGGCGCAAGGTGCGGATAACGGTGGCACGCTGCAGGAATGTATCCTTCACACCATCGTTCACAATCAAGTCAACATAGCGCTGACGGTAACGCAGTTCGGGATCTTCAAACTTGTCGTAAGCCACACCATCCTTGTATTTCACGATAGGCAGTGGTTTCAAACTCTTCGACAGCAGGGTCAGTTCCTGTGCATGTACCGAAATCTCACCTGTCTGTGTGCGGAATACGTAACCCTTGATACCGATGAAGTCACCAATATCAAGCAGTCGCTTAAATACCTTATTATATAAGTCTTTGTTCTCGTCGGGGCAGAGGTCGTCGCGCGAGATATATACCTGTATGCGGCCTTTACTGTCCTGCAATTCTGCAAAACTGGCTTTACCCATGACGCGGCGGCTCATCATACGACCTGCGATGCACACCTGACGGGGCTCAGCATCGTCGCTGAAATTGTCGCGGATATCGGTAGAATAGGCATTGGTGGGATATTCTGCTGCGGGATAGGGGTTGATACCCATCTGGCGCAGTTCCTGCAGACTTTCGCGTCTGCCAATCTCTTGTTCACTAAGTTCTAAAACGTTCATATCTGACTTTTCTTCTGTTATATGCGTGCAAAGGTAGTAATTTTATCTGATTATCTCACTTTTTTTATCCCTTTTTTATAATTATCGAGGTGTGTTAATGCCACAGAAAGGGGTGAATGACGAAAAAAAGATAAAAAACTGCTATACTATTTGGCTGTTATCAGAAAATATATTATTTTTGCCATGTATTACTATTACAAAACAAACAAATGTTGCACGAAAGAATTAAAACACGGGTAGTTGGTGTCGATATCAATGTAGATCAGACGACCTACGCAGTGATAGACATTCGTGGCCATATCATAGCCAGGGATAGTTTCTCTTCGGAAGATTACCCGAAAATCAATGACTATATCTTAAAGTTGTCAGAGAGCATCCTTGAGATTGTTGAAGCCAATGGCGGATACGAAAGCGTACGATCTATTGGTATTAGTGCACCCAGTGCCAATCAATTGACTGGATGTATTGAAAATGCGCCTAACCTGCCTTGGAAAGGCGTGGTACCTTTGGCTGCTATGTTGCGCGATAGCTTGGGTATAGCGGTTGTCCTTGGCAACGATGCCTATTCTTTCGCCTTAGGTGAGCATGCCTTTGGTCCTGCCCACGGCATGAAGAACTTTATCCTCGTCACCATCGGCAGTGGTACGGGAAGCCGTTTCTTCAGCAATGGAGAGCCCTATAATGGCAATCATGGATTCTCCGGTGAGGTCGGACATATTTGTGTCGAGCCTGGTGGACGTCTTTGTGGTTGCGGTAAACGTGGATGCTTGGAAACCTATACAGCGCAGAAAGGCTTCATACAAACAGCGCGAGAAGTTCTTGCAGAGAGCGAATTGCCCTCTACGCTACGTTCTGTAGATAAACTGACCGTTCGCGCCATTGCTGAAGAGGCTGTGGCTGGCGATGAACTGGCAAAAGAAGTATTGCATCGCACAGCCGAGTGGCTGGGATTGGCATTAGCCAACTATGCTTCAATTATCAATCCTGAAGCCATCATCCTGACGGGCGATGTGACAAAGGGCGACCAGATGTTGCTTGAAATGGTCAATGAGGAGTTTGAAGCACATGTGTTCCATAATTTGAAAGGCAAAGTGAAACTCTTGCTCTCTCAGATTGACGAACAGGAGCTCAACCTTCTTGGTGCCAGCGTAATGGCATGGGATGTAAAAGAGTACTCACTATTCTTGTAGTAAGTTCCTCCCTCATACTTCCCATTTTATGAATGACAGAAAAACAATAATAAAGGAAAGCAGAAACATTGCATTATGGGTGTTACATTAAAAAATAAAGTAGTGGGTGTTGTCGTCGGACCCGATAAGGCAACCTTAGCCATTGTCGGTGTACGTGGTGACATTATAGCTCGCGACTCTTTCTATATATCGTCCTATCACGATATCAACGATTTTGCAGGAGTGCTCTGCGAGAAAATTACATCGCTCATCGCTGCCAATGGTGGCATGGAGAGCATCCGTTCGGTAGGAATCAGCGTGCCCAGTGGCAACTATGTGACGGGATGTGTGGAAAATTCTCCGAATATGCCTTGGAAAGGACGCATCCCCTTGGCATCAATGTTGCGCGACCGCTTGGGCTTGGCAGTAGGTTTGGGCAATGATGCCCATGCCACTGCAGTAGGCGAGGCTGCTTATGGTGTAGCTCATGGTATGCGCAACTTCATCGTTGTCTTGTTGGGCAATGGTGGACTGGGCAGTTGCTTTTTCTGCAATGGTCGTGCCCATTTAGGTGTAGAAGGCTATGCTGGCGAATTTGGCCATACTTGTTATAAAGTGGGTGGTCGCAAGTGCAATTGTGGTCATGAAGGTTGTCTGGAGGCTTATGTCTCGGCACGTGGCATGATACAGACGGCTCGTGAGATTCTTGACCAGCATCCAGAAATGGACAGTATGTTGCGCCGTATGCCTGAAATGACTATGAAGATCATGAAGCAAGCCTGCGAAATGGAAGACCAGGTGGCATTGGAAACCGTGCGCTATACGAGTCGCATCTTGGGTATGAAACTTGCCAACTATGCTTCCATAGTCGATCCTGAAGCTGTTATCCTCACTGGCGAACTTGCCATGTTCGGTAAGTGGATGATGCCCGACCTTCGTGCTTGTTTTGAAGAGAATGTATTCCACAATAGCCGTGACAAGATAGAATTGCTCTTCTCCGATTTCGATGAAGGGGAGCGAGAAATCCTTGGAGCCAGTGCCTTGGCATGGACGGTGAAGGAATACTCGTTGTTTAAGTAAACTGTAGGAATGGATATAGAACATATCAAACAAATTATTTCAAGCAGTCCCAATCTCAGTACCGTCCTCGGCATGGAATTTATCTCCACTCCCGAGGACGATATCTGTATGGCACGTATGGCTGTTGATGAACGCACACGTCAGCCTTTTGGCTATCTTAGCGGTGGCGCTTCGTTGGCATTGGCAGAGAATGTGGCTGGTGTCGGTTCGTCGGCACTCTGTCCCGGATGTGCCTGTGTGGGCATTGAAGTCAGTGGCAGCCATGTCAAAGCTGTGACAGAGGGGGAGACGGTGACCGCCACTGCACGATTGCAACATCGTGGAAAGACCCTTCATGTGTGGAATGTAGAACTCCGTGATACGTCTGGTGATTTGATATCCACTGTGCGTGTCACCAATTATATCATACCATCCCATGAATGAAACAACAGCTTTTGCCATATATCGCTTGCCCCATCAACAGCAGTGTGTGCTGGTGGATCAGATTGGCGGACTGCCACGCGAGTTGCCATCGTGTGCCGAACTGTGTGGCTGCGAGGGATTTGTCATGGCTCCCTTTGCTCCTTCTGCAGATTGTCCTATATTGCTGTTGCGCCCGGACAGGGTATATACTTTTGCTTGTGCAGACCATGTGGAGGCATTGAATCCTGTAGATTCGGTCGAAAATATAGAATCGCAGCTTGAACCGCAACCTTTTTCTCATGCTGACTATCGGTTAGATTTCGCCAATTTCCACGAACATCTTGTCAATGGCGAGTTTAGCAAACTCGTCCTTTCCCGCAGTGTTGACATCAAGCGCAAGCCAGGTCTTTCGGCAATCAGTCTTTTTGCCGAAGCCTGTCGCCGTTATCCTCGGGTGATGGTGGCATTGGTTTCCACTCCGCAGGCAGGTACATGGCTTACTGCCACTCCCGAAATTCTGTTGTCAGGCAGTGGTCACTTCTGGCAGACCATGGCTCTTGCCGGCACCATGCCCTACAGCGACAAGGTGCGGTGGAGCGATAAGAATATTCAAGAGCAACGTTATGTGGCTACTTATGTCACTGAGGTGTTGGAACACTATACTTCCGATTTCACCGAACATGGTCCTCGCACGGTGCGTGCTGCCCATTTGGCACATCTGCGCAGCGACTTCCATTTCACCCTGTCGAATACCGACAGGGTGGGAGAACTCATTCAGGCACTCCATCCCACACCGGCTGTATGTGGTCTGCCCAAGGATGAGGCTCGCCAGTTTATCCTTGCCAACGAGCATCATGACCGTCGTTATTATAGTGGTTTCATGGGACCGTTGTCACTTCACGATACGACCCATCTCTATGTCACCTTGCGCTGCATGCAACTCTTCAACAGTCATTGTCGCCTTTATGCCGGTGGTGGCATCTTGCCAGAAAGTAACGAACAGTTGGAATGGCAGGAGACCGAAGCGAAGCTCGACACCATGCGTCGTCTTTTCCAGTAATCATTGCTTATAAACACTAAATTTCTCGTGATGTATTATTCATCGAAAGAAAACGTCAATATCCTCACCGCATTATTGGTTGCCCATGGTGTGCGCCATGCTGTGGTGTGTCCCGGCAGTCGCAATGCTCCTATAGTCCACAACCTTGAGGCTTGTCCTGATATCCAGTGTCATCCGCTTACCGATGAGCGCTCGGCAGGCTTTTGTGCGCTGGGCATTACTGATGCTACCAACCAACCCGTAGTGGTGTGTGTCACCAGTGGGTCGGCATTGCTCAATCTCGCCCCTGCTGTGGCAGAGGCTTACTATCGCCACCGCCCATTGGTCGTGGTTTCTGCTGACCGTCCTCCCCAGTGGATTGACCAACTCGATGGGCAGACCCTGCCGCAACCTGATGCGCTTGGACGCTTTGTGGCAAAGGCTGTCACTCTGCCGGAACCTGCTGATAATGAGACACGATGGTACTGCGAACGGTTGGTCAACGAGGCATTGTTGGAACATCGCGCGCCTGTACATATCAATATAGCCATCAGCGAACCGCTTTTCGATTTCTCTTGTCCATCGCTCCCTGCTGTTCGTTGCATGGAACGCATCGAGGCTGAGATGCCCAACCATGTGTTGAGTCACATCGGCCGTATGTTCATGTTGTCCAAACGGCCTATGCTTATCAGCGGTCAACCCTTCAATCGTCGGTTGGATGAGATGGTGATGATGGTAGAACACGACGAGAGCTATGTGCCCGACCTTGTGGTCTATGTTGGCTTACCCATAGTGAGCAAACGGGTAAGGAAGTTTCTGCGACGTTCCAAAGAGTCGTGGCTGATCAACGAAACAGGTGAGGTCAGCGACCCCTTGATGAATCTCACTAAGGTCATTGTAGGTGATTCCGATATGGTGGTTGATCATTTACACTTCCTGCTCGAACAAGATCCCCATCCGTTTGTGCAGCGTTGGCAGACCTTGGCGGCAAAGGTTGATGAGGCTATGAGTACCTTTGATGCTCCTTTCTCGCAGTTGCTTGCTGTTCGCCAACTTGAAATGCGATTGTCGGCATTGCCCATGGTCTATCGCCATTATGCCAACTCCACCGCCATCCGACTGGCGAATAGTTTTGCTACGGGGGCGTTATGGTGCAACAGGGGTGTCAATGGCATTGAAGGGTCACTGTCCACTGCTGTCGGTCAAGCCATGGCAGTCAGTCCGTGGCCTTTGTTCTGTGTCATCGGCGACCTCAGTTTCTTCTACGATCAGAATGCACTATGGAACAATCAGCTACCGTCTAACCTCCGCATCCTGCTGCTCAATAACGGTGGGGGAGGCATTTTCCGCCTTTTGCCTGGCTTGGAGCAGAGTCCTGCTCGCGATGCCTTGGTGTCGGCAGCCCATCATACTAATGCCGCAGGCATCTGCCAACAGTATCGAGTGGGTTATCGCACCGCTGTTGATGCTGATTCGCTTACTGATGGGTTGCAGTGGTTGGTGTCTGCATCCGATCGTCCTTTGTTGCTTGAAGTCACCACCGACGCAGCCATTGACGAGCAAGTGATGCGCAGTTACTATCAGACTATTCTCAGATTTCCTATAGATTGATTCCATCAATCGGTCATTAGCGATTATCGCTTTTGGAGTAAAGCAATCGGGCAGGAAGAAAACATCATGGTGTTTCTTCCTGCCCGATATTCATGATTTCAAAATCGGCAGTTTGTCCGATATGAGTTTATTGCTTGTGCTGTGAAGCATAGCGCAGCATGTTGAGCAACAGCTGTCGTCCCACAGCATCGGCTTTGTTCATGCCCTGAGTGTTGAAGGTATTCATCGACTCGTTCATACCGTCGAGATCCACCTTCTTCGTATAGGCTTCCGTTCCTTTGAGGCAAGCAGGGATGTCGAGTGTGGTAATGAGTATTCTGCCACGTCCTGCAGGAATCTCAGAGAGTGCCGAATACACCTCTTTGCGATGGTCAGACACACAACCGACCAATACTTCACCACTCATGTCGCGCAAACCGATGCGGCGACGATTGTAGGCTGCAAAACACTGATACTCCCAGTTGAACACACAGTCTGTGGGCAATCCTTCAAAGATGGGGTGTGACCGACAGAAGAAGTTGCCACCATACCATGATCGTCCCAAGGCTTTCTCACCTCTATAGTCCATCACCTCTTTATCGCAAAGCAGATCAGCCCAGCGTGTGGGATTATCTACAATGACGAGGGTGTGGCCCGAATAAACCCACTCCAGAATATCGCTGTATCCACTTCCAAACTGTGTGGGTTCAAAGGCTCCTACTATCATCAGGTCTGCCTGTGGTCTGCCACGATGGTAATTCACCGTCTTCACGCCTTGTGCATCAAGGTAGGCAGCCAGTACACCAGTGGTATCAGCCACAGCACATATACCGTCAATACCTGTTGCATTCATAGCCACGGCATAGATCTTATCATCACCGGTAGCCACGGTGCGTCCGTGTTGTTGCAGTTGGGCTTCGATGCTGACATAACCGGCACAGGGAATGTGCACCTTCCAACCAGTCATCAGATTCTCGCCATAGACCACTCCGCCACTCACTTTGACGCGCTTTTTCATCTGTGACAATACTTTGCCTTGTGCGTCGCGTGCGGTGAGTTGAAGCATGGCTGGTCCGTGGATATCCTTTCTGTTGACGATATACACATCGGTAGTCGTCGTATCGCCAACGGCAAGCACCTTATGGGTGAGTTTCACCGAGAGATAAAGTGGACGGTTGTAACGGGCTATCAGCTGTGCATCGCCTTTGAGGTTGCGGTAGTTATCTACCACACCCGAATGGTTCTCCAGTTTCATCGACTCCCATCCGTTGATGGCATAGGCATCTACTGTGTTGCTGATGTGAACATTCTCCATCACACGGCCTTGGTAGTAATATGCCACATTACCCATCTGTCGAGTCAGACTGTCAACACAGGGGAATGCCTTGCTGAAGCCACGGGTGCGGAGGAAGTTATCGTAGGCATCATACCATGCTAAATAGTCGGCAGCTTCCCAGTTGTTGGTGCGTCCCGAACGGAGTATCTCGTCGCGGATGAGTTGCAGACGTGGCGGTGTGCCGATGGCTCCTTCTTCTCCCCAATATACTATTTCGCCTTTATTATCAGAGAAGCGCAGGTAGTCGTCCTTGCCTTTGTAGATATAGTCATGATAGACACCGGGTCCGCCAGCATGGTGGTTGTCCCACCAACCAATGTTGTGGAAAGTGGTATCGCCGGGCATCAGGTGCAGTTTGAAATGGTCGTCGGGCAATCCCTCCGGATTCTTTCCGTTGCACGAATTATAGGTGAGGATGCGCGATGGGTCGAGGCGATGTGCCATTTGCATCTGTCGGCGGTCTTCTGCCTGTGGTGAAGCACCACGCTCGTTGTGCAGATTATAGATGATGAGTGATGGATGTGATCGGTCGCGACGTATCATACGTGCCAGTTTCTCGTTGCGGTAGTTGAAATAAAACTGGGTGTAGGCTGTACCGTCATCAAACTTGTTGGCGGGATATTGGTTGCCACCGGGCTCTTCGAAATAGAGCAGACCGAGTTCGTCGGCTGCGTTGAGCACATCGGTATTGCCGATGTTGCGGTGGAAGTTGAGCATATTCATGCCCAGTTGTTTGGCATCTCGCACCTGTTTGTAGGCGAGTTCGCGAGAGGGAGTAATACCGTTGTCGGGCCAAAAGCTCCATGAGATGGCGGTGATGAGGGTGATGCGCTTGCCGTTGAGGTAGAACTGTCGGTCACCTTTCACGTCGCGCACTTCAAACCATCGGAAGCCGAAACGTTGTGTCAACTCATCGTTGCCCAGTTTGGCGGTAAGTTCGTAGAGGTTGGGCTCTTCCACACTCCACAGTTTGGCTTGCGGCAAAGAGAGGGTCAGGGTTTTCTCGCTACCATCCATCTGTTCCTGACGACTCCATACTACCTTGTTGCTTCCGCGTTCTCTCAGTTCGAGTTTCAGTGGTGTGGCTTGTTTCACGCCTTCTGCTGCTATGTGTACTTTGACAGTAGAGGTGGCTGGGGTGTTCTCCACAAACATGTCGCGGATAAATGTATTGTCGGTTGCCACGAGGTGAACACGTCCTGTGATTCCTCCAAAGCCATGTGAGGGATTGGTGAGGTAGGCTCCCCACGCATAACACTGCGAGTCTTTCCAGTTGAAATTGCCGTTGGGGTCGGTGATGCGAACAGCTACCTCATTCTTTTGTCCCACTTTGGCGTATGGGGTGATATCCACTTCAAAGGGAGTGCTGTTGACCAAATCGTAGCCCACCAATTGGCGGTTGACGAAGATCTCGGCACGGAAGCGCACGGCATCAAACTGCAGAGCGATGCGCTTGCCTTGCCAGTTGGCAGGCACATCAACCTGCGTGCGAAACCATGACACGCCGACATAATTGCCGGTCACACCATAGGTCTGACCATTCCATCCCCACATCTCACCTTCCACGGTGGCAGGAAGATGCACACCTGTCTTCTGTGGGTGGTCGAGCAACTGCCATCCGCCTGTGGGCAGATTGACTGGCAGCGATGCCATGGTGACGGGCGGTGTGAAGAGTTTGTCGTTTGCCCACTGTGCTTGAGGATCGAGGGTAATGTCCCATGCTAATGGCGACAAGTCAATCTTGTCGCGTGCCACACTCTGTAAAGCAACGGCAGAGAGGGCCATTAGTAACAATCTTTTGATTTGCATAATTGTTGTTTTTAGATTAGTTAATATGTGATGTTTGGTAGGGTAGTGTGTAGTAGTTTGTTGGTGATTGCTGGGCTGTCAGACCGTAGCAGGACTCTTAGGTGTCTTTCGGTCTGCCATATACATGCCTGTCAGAATACAGACGGCACCTATCAGGAAATAGATGGTAATCTTCTCGCCCAACACCCATGAGGCAAAGATCATCGTGGTGATGGGATTGAAATATACCCAGTTGGTGGCTTTCACCGCACCGAGTTTGGAGATGCACCAGTTCCATGTCAAGAAACAAATCATCGATGCCAGACAGCCTAAAAACAATAGGTTGCCCACAACCACGGGTTGGGTCAGCACCGCCATGGAAGGCACGCCCGGCACCAATATATAATAAGGTATGATGGTCAGCACACCATAGAAGAATACCTTCCGCGTGATGAAAGCAGCACTGTACTTGTCGGTCATTGTCTTCATCAGTAGCGAGTAGAATGCCCAACAGATGCAGGCTGTAAATGCCAGGGCGTCGCCCACGGGAGAAAGGTGGAGCACAAATCTGCCGTTGAGCACTACGATGATCATACCCATAAATGCCAATAGTGAACCTGTCAACTGCATGATATGGATGCGCGAAGCGCGATAGACCAACCGCACCAGTAGTGTGGCAAACAGTGGACAGGAGCATACGATGAGTGAAGTATTGGTGGCTGTGGTGTAGTTCATGGCTTCGTTCTCACTCAGGAAATAGAGTGAACCTCCGGTGATGCCCAACAACACCATCAGACCTTCGTCGCGCCATGAGTCAGCAAAGAGTCGTCGATGGTTGAAACAGAGCATCAGCACATACGCCATGGCGAAACGCAGTGTGAATATCTGTGCTGGCGAAAGACCATTAATCATCAGTACCTTGGTAGATACAAAGGTGGTGCCCCATATTGCTACAGTTAGGAATGCAACAAGATGGTAGAAGATGTTATTGTTTGTCTTTGGCATCTGAATCTTTGGTGTTATCACGAATCAATACAGTCTTTGTTGTGTGGTTATCGCTACACGCATGCAAAGATAGTGTAAACCGAGTGAAATACAAAGAAAAAACCAAATTTTTTCTTTTATTTCCGAACTGACGAACGAAGAAAGAGCAGAGTCAAGCTCGCTTGAACTATGCCTTTCGAGGAGGAAGAAAACCTTAAGGTTAGGTGCCGCCTATCTTGGGACTCCTGTCCAAAGATAGTGCAAACCGAGCGAAATACAAAGAAAAACGGTGTTTTTTAACATAGAGGCTTTGATGTTGTACAGGAAAAAATCGTCAACATTCAAATGTTCTATACTCTGAAAAAGAGTTTCGTTTCTGTTAGTATCTTTATTTTTATAAAAGCATCAAAAGCCTCTACAAAATTTTTATAATATGGTCTTCCTTAATACCATCATCCAACAGGTGCTGTCGGAAAAGCTTCTTTAGCAAGAAAGACTTTCCCGAACGTTTTAATCCTGTTATAATTTTAATCAATCCGTTGCCTTTAGAACGAATCAATTGGTCGATATAAGTGCTTCTGTTAACTATCATACATTCCGAAAAAGTGGTACATGTTCCACTTTTTCGGAACATAGGTAATACTATTCTTTTAAAAGTAAGTCAGTTTCTTTAGGAATTTGACAATTTTAGCCAAATTCGCTACTCTACATGTACACCTCCATGCCATTCACCTCAAATATACACACATCTCGAAGCTGCCGGATTTCATTTGAGTCCAGCAGTTTCATTCGTCTTGTGCCTTTATAGAAGTCATATTTGAGGGAGATGCAACGGTGCCAGGACTGGATCTCACCGCTGCGAGTCCATAGACGGATGTCGATGGGTTCGGGACTGGATAGGATTTTGCGGAGGTTGGTGATGTGGATTGATTGCATAGTGATTGGTGTTAGTCGAAGGTGCGGTGGAATGGATCATCGAAGATGTTCTTACCGTAGTCAATGGTGATTGGGAGATGATGACTGCTGTATTTGTACTTGAACTTGATACTGTTCGTGGCGTTATCCAGTGCGTACACTTTCACGGATTTTACTTTTGTCCTTACAGGACGTTTTGGTAAAATAGCCATACATACCCAGGGTGTTACCCTGGGCTAAGAAGATGTTGCCCCATTCGGGGCGTTAGTAACCAAACAAGCAGTGGTGGGCTGGAAATAACAAAACAAGCAAAGGCGGGCTGAAAGCCCAATGGTTTCCATAGCCCAGGGCACCGCCCTGGGACATTGTGCAATGTACCCGAGTACGTCCTGTAAGGACAAAAGTAACAATCATCGGATTGTTTTCGTTATGCCGTGGCGAGAAAACAAAGGCGTATGCCAATTTAGACGGAATTTAAACGGATTGTTTTTGGTGGTTGCCTGTCGGCAAGATGTTTTGGAATAGCGAAGACAGAGTGAGAGCTCGCTTTCACTATGCTGAGTCACGACAAAACAAACCATAGGTAAATCTTTGGAGGAAATCTTTGAAAAAATCTATGGCCTATGGCCAGAAATCAATCCTATCTTCCTAAAATATTTCTGGCTCGTGCAACATCTTTAAAAAGATTTCCCCCAAAGATTTCTAGCCTTCAGGCTACTAAAAAAATCCGTATTCTCCCGTGTGTTCCGTGGATAATAATCTTTCCGTGTGCGACAAAAAAGGGAGGATGAGCTTGCGATAATACCGCCCTAACTATATAAAAACGGGTAGTTAGGGCGGTGCTATCGCTTATAAGTCAGCCCTAACTATGTTAAAAAAGGTGGTTAGGGCGGTGCTATCCTTGTGTGTCTCAGTTTTTTTGTTTATCTTTGCACCAATAAGATACGGTATAAATGAAATAAAATCAGAACGTTATGAATACAAACGGGATAATAGGACGTGAGTATGAGCAAAAACTCATACTGGAGCGTTGTAAAAGCAGCAAGGCAGAACTGATAGCAATCTATGGTCGTAGGCGTGTAGGAAAGACTTTTTTGGTTCGAAAAATGTTCAATGACCAGTTTGCTTTTTCGTTTATAGGAATGTATGAAGTGAGCCGTGCAGTACAGTTGGAGCAGTTTCGCATGGCATTGGAACATTATACTAAACAGACTGTGCCGAGACTGAAAACTTGGTTTGAGGCGTTTGCTGCTTTACGAGAATATCTGTCGGGGTTGTCTCAACAAGAACTGTTAGTTCTGTTCTTTGATGAATTGCCTTGGATGGATACACCCAAAAGTAATTTCATCGCAGCTTTCAGCTATTTTTGGAATTCATGGGCTTCAATGGTTCCTAATATGAAACTTATCGTCTGTGGTTCTTCTACTACGTGGATGTTGTCCAAGTTTATAGGCGATAAGGGCGGACTGTATGGTCGTGTAACTCGCCAGATTTATCTGGCTCCGTTCTCTCTGGGTGAGACCGAGCAGTTCTTAAACGACTTGAAAGGTTTGTCTCTTACCCGTCAGCAGGTGTTGGATGTCTATATGATATTGGGAGGTATTCCTTATTATCTTGATATGCTGGAGCCTGGTGTACCATTAGACGTGTGCATTGATAGATTGTTTTTCTCGCAGGATTCACCATTACGTGGAGAGTTTGATTTTCTCTTCCGATCCCTCTTTAATGACTCCATGCAATATCGTAAGATAGTAGAAGTGCTTTCAGAAAAAATGAAGGGGATGACTCGTAAGGAATTGATAGCTGAATTGAAACTGAAAGGTGGTGGACAGCTATCTGAAATCCTGGAGAATCTGAAGAAATGTGACTTTATCAGAAAATATTCTACCATAGGAAAGAGTGAAAGGGATGCCCTTTATCAGTTAACTGATTTATACTCATTGTTCTATACCCGTTTTGTGGCAAATAACAGTGGGCAGGATAAGAACTTCTGGAGTAACATGCGCAATTCGGGAAGTAGAACAGCCTGGAGTGGCTATGCTTTTGAACAGGTGTGCCTGCATCATATCCCACAAATCAAAAAAACATTGGGCATTTCCGGTGTTTTGGCGAATGTTTATTCCTGGTCTTGTCGTCCTTTTGTGGATTCTACTGGTGCTGAGTGGCGAGGCGGGCAGATTGATATGTTGATAGATCGTGCCGACGACACGATCAATATTTGTGAGATGAAATATGCCAAAGATGAGTTTGTGATAGATGCCAACTATGAGCAGCGACTGCGTGACAGAATGTCTTCATTCTCTGTGGCAACCAAGACGAAGAAAGCCTTGTTGCATACTTTCATCACGACTTATGGTGTGAAGCAGAATATGTACAGCGGATTGGTGAATAGTGAAGTGACGATGAATGATCTCTTTTGATAACACCTTTATCACCGTTTTCGTTAAGCCAGATGAGCAGAATCGAACATTTCTGTGATTTCTGTGATTTCCGTGTGACCTTTTTGGGGGTTGCCTGTCGGCAAGATGTTTTGGAGTAGCGAAGACAGAGTGAGAGCTCGCTTTCACTATGCTGAGTCACGACAAAACAAACCATAGGTAAATCTTGGAGGAAATCTTTGAAAAAATCTATGGCCTATGGCCAGAAATCAATCATCATCGGAATTTAGACGGAATTTAAACGGATTTTTTGGGGTTGCTTACGCAAGAAATCTTGGAGGAAATCTTTGAGAAAAATCTTTGGCCTATGGCCAGAAATCTGTTTAATATTCCTATCTCCCTAAAATATTTCTTGCGCTCGCGCAACATCTTAAAAAAGATTTTCTCCAAAGATTTCTAGCCTTTAGGCTACAAAAAAAATCCTCTGTGTGCTCCGTGGATAATAAAAATTTCTGTGTGACATACAAAACCAAATTCAATGAATTTTCTCAGCAATTTCAATTGATTTCCTCAGCAAATCAATTGAATTTCCTCAGCAAATCAATTGAATTTCCTCAGCAAATCAATTTGAATTGCCTCAGCAAATCAATTTGAATTACCAAACCATTTGACGTGACAAATGCAGATCACCACATTCTGTGGTCGATGGAAACACCTTTCGACCACCAACAAAACGTTATCGCACAACATTTTATAAAGAACTGTGGTCGTGTGGTCAAAATTACGCAAATTGCGCATGTGTGCATATATAGCAAGAAAGGCGTATGAATAATTATTTCCTGTTATCTACTGAGCAACAGCGAATGGTGCTCTCCCAAGCTGCCAACAGAACGGGACTACTGCGAGTGTTACAGCAGGACACGTTAATTATCTCAGTGCCAGGACTCTGCTGAGGATAAGTTTCTTGTATTCCTTTTTCATACTTTCGGGTATGAAAGAAGCATTGATGAGTTCGAGCCATTTGACGATGGAGCGTCTGAACTTTTTAGCCATATTGCTGATAACCTTTTCGCTGAGACCGGATGCTATCATCACTTTCATAAAGTCAGATTTTTGCAACTTCCTTTTCTTCCCATTGAGCGTCAATGCCAATTCTTCTGTATCTTCTGGTATAACAATCTTGGTAGATAACAAATCGTAGGCAGGTGTTAGCGCATAGCCCATCTGACGATTGTTGTAGAGCGAGAAGTTTTTGAGATGCATATCTGCATTACCCGTAATCCACGAAAAGATGACCACCTCCCAATAGTTGACAAGGTCGAGCTGTGAAAAGGATGAATATTTTTTGATGAGTTTAGCTATCTGCTCGTAGGAACCTTTATACTTGTATTCGGTAAGTCGCTCTGATAGCTGGCACATATCCTCCATCGGCACCTTTTGTCCCTCTTCCAGGCGGTCTATTCTTCTGGTAATGTAGCATAGTTCACCATCAGCAAAGCGTATCAACCCATGAGGCACAACTGCTATCTTAGCTGCCTCGGCAAGGTGCATCGTGAGGTCTTCTATCTCTGGCAGACAACGATATCGCTCAGTCTGTGGCTTTAGGATATATTTCCCCCATAGTCCGACAATGGTAAATCGAGAAGGTTCATTCTTGCCTCCAGGATTGACGTCGAGCGAAAGTTTGGCTTGCACTCCCGTGAGTGTAGTTTGACTTCTGACTACTTGTTTAGCTAAATCGCCTATTTCTTTTCTCACATAAGGAAGAACTGGGGCTTCTTTCGTGCCAAACAATTTCCGAGCACAGGCTGGATGATAATCTGTTTGCCCTGCTTTTAGCGGCTTATAGCAATATAAACACTTCTCCATACGCTATTCTCCTTCTTTGATTTGATGTATGTTTCCTTCACTTTTGGGGCTGTCGTCTTCTACAGGAATAACACTTACAGCTCCGATACAGTCTCTGCAGCAAGCTAATAGGAGTGACATCCTGTCGCGCTGATTGATTTTCCAACTGCTTTCAGCAATATTCAGCAACC
>SAMEA104315432__coassemble_97_pt1 | contig 54505 bp, 40 predicted proteins | sample SAMEA104315432__metabat2_low_PE_029 | metagenome-assembled genome bin SAMEA104315432 (sample SAMEA104315432) | gut metagenome | biome: Monkey gut; feature: monkey-associated habitat; material: faeces | place: China | collected 2013 | reverse complement strand
TGTGACTCTATGGAATCTCAATTATAACGAGAAACAGTTCGCCAACTCAGAAAAAGAGTTCGCCAACTCAGAAAAAGAGTTCGCCAACTCAGAAAAAGAGTTCGCCAACGACACAAAAGAGTTCGCTAACGAAAAGAAAGAAACAGCCAAAGAAGGCAAGCAAAGAAAAGAGTTCGTGAAGGCAAAAAGAGCCATCTACAAACTTATCACTTCTAATCCAAAAGTGACAACTGCGCAAATAGCAGATAAGCTAAACGTATCAACACGCCAGGTACAAAAATACCTCAAACGATTGACGGAGCAAAATCTGATAGTGAAAGAAGGAAGCAGAATCAATGGTTCGTGGAAGATTCTCGATGAAGAATATACAGATTTCTTTGGGCGAATATAAGATAGGAGGTTTTAAGAGTTCTTAGTGCCAAACGCAACTATGCTACAATTGCCAGACAATATAAAACAGGAGTTTGTGCCATTATCCAACGCAGCATTGAAGAATATTGCAAATACATAAACGCAGAGTCTGAAAAATAACAAAACGAGATATGAAGGATTTGTTTATTTTAGACTGAAGCGGGATAGCACTCCATGTTAGGAGAATGGCTATGAGCAACCGTTGAAAAACAGGTAATATTGCTCTCTATTGTAGAGAACGTCACTCGCTGGGAGAGATAACGCCAATCTCCTGTCGCGATATTGCCAATCGCTGGGAGAGATAACGCCATGCGCTAAAAATACAGCGTTTAGTACCAATTTCACATCTCCTGTTGTGATCAGACCAGTTACTCGGATTTTTTATGCTCCACGGAATACATGATACCTTGATAAACTGTTGTTTCTCATCTAAAAGGTGTGGTTTTTGATGGAATTTTGTCTCTACAATATTAAAAAACATAAATTATTAGTTAAATAAAATTAAAATCCAGACTAAAGGGTTGACAACGGGGGGGGTGATATTGTATCTTTGCACGCGAACCCAAGGTTGATTTCCAAAACAAGGATGAGGCCTTTGCAATAAACCACAAGTCTTATCAATTAAAAATTCTCAATTATGTTTACAAATGCAGCTCTAAACACCTCAAACTGGTTACAACAGAAGGACCATGGTTCTTCAATTTACACCCGACCAGTTCTCGATAGCTTCTCGTTCGGTTCTCGTTGGGTTCTCGTTAGGTCCTCGTTCGTCTCTCGTTCGTCTCTCGTTGCTTATTCGTTAGTCTATCGAAGACCGAACGAGGACCGAACGAGGATCGGACGAATTTCGAACGAGAGAAGAACGAAAGAAGGACGAAAGAAGATCGAGAAAATGACGAGAAACCATCGAAGGCGCAACGAGAAACTGCCAAACCTGATGGGGGAATGGCAGCCTTCTGTTTTCGTTAAGCCAAATGAGCAGAACCGAACTTTCCGAACCTGGGGGAAAGTCAACGAAGTTCGCCTCGTTTGAGTTGTGTCTCAAGGAGAACGCTAAGTGGTTAGTCTGTGATTCTCTCAAGCTGCACGGTGAAATGGCGCATCAGAGGTGCTTCCCATGTAATACGCACACCGTGGGTAATCTGCTGGCGGCGGTCATACACATTCTTCAGAGCTGCTGCGATGACAGCCATGTGGTTGTCGGTATATACACGGCGCGGTATGGCAAGACGCAGAAGATCAAGACCGTTGAAACGATTTTCGCGTGTCACAGGATCACGGTCTGCCAACAGGTAACCAATTTCGCAACCACGAATACCTGCTTCAAGATAGAGTTCTACCGTGAGTGTCTGAGCCGGAAATTCTTCCTTCGGCACGTGGGTGAGCACCTTTGGTGCATCAACGAAAATAGCGTGTCCACCGGCAGGACGCTGATAAGGAATGCCATACTCATCGAGCAAAGATGCCAGATATTCTACCTGATGAATACGAGTTTGCAGATTGTCAAACTCTGTGTTCTCGTCGAGACCAACTGCCAGAGCATTCATATCGCGACCATTCATGCCACCATAGGTCAGATAACCTTCAAACTGTACACAGAAGCCTTTGGCTCCTTCATACCAGTCTTGGCGTCTTGTGGCGATGAATCCACCCATATTGACGATACCATCCTTCTTGGCACTCATGGTCATTCCATCAGCGAGTGCAAACATTTCTTTTGTAATTTCCTTGATGGTCTTGTCCTGATAACCCTCTTCGCGCGTTTTGATAAAGTATGCGTTTTCGGCAAAACGAGCAGAGTCGAATAGCACAGGTTTGCCGTATTTGTCGGCAATGGCACGAACTGCTCTTAGGTTTTCCATGGATACGGGTTGACCGCCTGCGGTATTGTTGGTGATGGTCACAATGATAAATGGCACTTTATCGCCGTATTGCTCAAGTGCTGCCTCAAGTTTCTTAGGATCAACATTGCCCTTGAAGGGAACTTCGAGTTGTGTGTCTTTCGCATCGTCAACGGTACAGTCGAGTGCCGTTGCTCTACGGCCTTCAATATGTCCTTTGGTGGTGTCGAAGTGAGAGTTGCCTGGTATCACGTCCCCTTCATGCACAAGGTATGAGAAAAGCACGTTCTCTGCTGCCCTGCCTTGATGGGTGGGGATTACATACTCAAAACCAGTAAGTCGGGTGATGGTCTCTTTGAGTTTGAAGAACGATGTTGCACCTGCATAACTCTCGTCGCCCAGCATTACGGCAGCCCATTGTCGGTCGCTCATAGATCCAGTTCCAGAGTCGGTAAGCAGGTCGATGTACACCTGTTCGGCTTTGAGTTGAAACACATTGTAGTGCGCCTCCTTAATCCATTGTTCACGTTCTTTGCGAGTACTTCTGCGGATAGGCTCCACCATTTTGATTTTCCAAGATTCAGCAAAAGGTAATTCCATAGTCTTTGTATTTTTAGTTAAATAGGTTAAAATGATACCCCTTGAAGGGATACAATCTGTTTTCAGCTCCAAATTTAATAAATACTTTTCATCCGCGTCCTATCTATCGACAAGTTTTTTGCGTTTAATTTGTTTTTTTAACAAGTGACTATTACTTAACTTGTTCAAGATAGACTACAACTTGGAAATAAAAGGAAAACTCGGTTTCCTTTTGTATTTCGCTCGGTTTGTACTACCTTTGCATAAAAATAAAGACGAATGGCAAAGGAAGACTCTTGGCTTGATAGCGCACATCTGGCGCGGATGGATAGTACGGATGACAATGTGGAGTGGCATCCGTTGAAACCTTTTCTGCCGAAACGGGGAGAAATATTATTCTTGGGCAGCTTTCCTCCGCAACGTAAAAGGTGGTGTATGGACTTCTATTATCCCAACTTCATCAACGACCATTGGCGCATAGAGGGGGAGGTGTTCTATGGTGACAAACAGCATTTTGTGGATCAAAAGCGCAAGACATTCCGATTGGATGATATTGTCAGCCATTGCGAGAAGTATGGCATCGGTTTCTTTGATACGGCAACAGCCGTGAGACGGTTGAAGGATAATGCCAGCGATAAGTATCTTGAAGTGGTGGAGCAGACTGACGTTGCGGCACTTGTGGCACAGATGCCGATGCTGAAAGCTATTGTGGTGACGGGCGAGAAAGCTGCTGAGACAATATGCCAGCGTATGGGTATAGCCCATGTGCCGAAGGTCAATAGCCATATCATGCTCCCTCTGCAGGTGGAACTATATAGGCTGCCATCTTCTTCGCGTGCCTATCCTTTGGCTTTTGAGAAGAAGGCAGCAGCCTATAGAATGATGTTTCAACGCTATCTGTCGAAGCCTCTGCTATAATACGATGTGGTAATCTACTGATTGATTTGTGTTGAAATCCTGTGTTCACTCTCGATATCGTGTTGTAGCTTGAAAGCATCGGAATCTACAGGACGGAGGGTGAAATCGGGCGTGTTATAGGAATAAAGCAACAGTCGATAATATTCTTTTGGATGACGTTGGGGAAGCATGAAAGGTTTGGTGGCTCTTCCTTGGCGGTCGATGGAGGATAGGTAGATACGCGTATAGAGTCCGTCGTCGCGCCGTGAGGTGAAGAGAAACCATTTGCTGTTCTTTGTCCAGGCATGAAGACTCTCGGTGCGCTTGCTGTTTGCAGCTGTGAGCGGATAGGTCTGCATGGTCTTCAGATTAAGTATCCAGAGGTCGCTTTCAGGATGCCATACGGAGAAGTAGCCATAGTCAATCTGAGTATATAGGAGATAGCGGCCGTCATAGGAAGGACGAGGCCATGTGACACTTTTGCCCATTGTCCTAGCGTTGATGAGTGTATCTACTTGCGTTCCGAAATGTCCCGACATACTGTCGAAAGCCACGCGACAGAGGCTGTAACGTTCTTTATTGTAGTCGGCAGGATAGTTTTGTCGACGCGCTGTGATAAAATATAACCATTTGCCATCAGGAGAAAACACAGGCGTGTTCTCTGCCCATTCCTTTCTCATTAGCAGTGTGTCGCGAAGGATAGAATGTCTCTGAGTGTCATAGACAAAGATGTCCGATTCGGAATCATAGACCTCGATGCGCTTGCTTTTAGCTGCAGCATGAAACATCTGTAAGGTCTTGTTGGTGGAGAAGGCACAGAAACGCCCTTTCGGATGCCAATAGGGATAGACCATCGAACCACCCAACAGTTCGTTTTTTGCCTTCAAAAGTTCAATCTTCCCATTTCTCCTAATGACTGTAGCTCCATGTTCTCCACGTACATGAAAGACATATTGGTCTGGATTGGTTTGGTTGGGTGTATGACAGTTGACGCATTGGTTGGGGATGGCTGTGTTGACGATAAGAGGCGTCTCTTCAAAATTGGAAAGGTCGCGCTGGTAGATTCCCATCTTGCTGTACATGGCATAGCTAGGTGGGATGAGGCGGTAGGTTAGTCCCCATTCATCGAGCGGCTGGTTGCTGACGTGGATACGGAAATCACGATAACGGGTCCACCTACCGTCACGTTCGGCACATACTTCCACGTAGAGGTCTGCACCCTTATTCTGTGTGAGCAACTGATGCCATTCTTTGATGTTGAAGTCGGCATCCTTGCCATTGGCATGCAGTTTGCCACCATGGGCACCTCTTACCACTACGTCAACTGTGGTTACCTGCGGATCGGCTATGGCAAAGTTGAGGGGAGCGATACCGACAGGGATGGTGACGTCAATATAGTCGGGATAGATCTTAGGCAGACGATTGCTCTCCTGCACATCGTGAGGTGTGGAGGAGCACGCTAAGACGAGCAATAGGAAGGCTGATAGAAGATATTTGTTCATTTGCGGTATGCTTGGAAGTTAGAAAAATGCATCTGGAGTGGCATTATAGACCAGTTGCAGTTCATGATAGAACACATGATTCCGGATGCGTTGTGGATGTTCCACCAGACGGCGCATCTTATTTGCCCAGGAACGATACATGAGTGTATGTTCAAGTATATTGATGTATTTTAGCGCCACTTCATATTGCCCAGTAATCAGGTTAGTCTCTACCAGTCGATACAGTGAACGGGCACTCTTGTTGCAGTTGGGAATGCCCTCCATGGCTTCAAAGGCATTGCGTTGTGACATGGTGATGAATCCCACACGAAGATATACCTCGCTAATCATTTGCATGGCCGGGATGGAGTTCTGGGATCGGAAAGAGGGAGCAAGGCCCTGAAGAAGTTCTTGCCGTTCAATCATCCCTTCATGATAAAGGGCAAATTTCGCCACAGCCAGAATGGCAGGATTGTCGGATGGGTGGGTATTATAGCGGTTGGCTATCGTTGCCCAGCGGTGACGTCTGGACAACATGTCGTAAATCATTTCCTCCTCGTCGCCCATCAACTCTGGAGCCCAATGGTAGTCGATGCCTTGGACGAGCATGCGGAGCGGATAAGCCACGACGCGACTGCTCGCCACTACGGAACCTGCCAACAACAGCAAAGTGCCAAGCACTACCGTAACGATGTGAAATCGCTGTGCTCTATGCAGGAAGCGTAGATGGTAGAGAGGTAACAGAACGATGGCTGGTCCTAACAGCCAGTAGCCCGTAGGGACGAGGACAATAGTCAGCCACATACTACTGCGAGGGTTGTCGGGTAGTATTGCCATTAGGGTTATGGTCAGCAACAATGCTACGGGAACTGTCATCGGTATGGTGGGCACCGTAGTAATATACCACAAGACCAGCGGAGGCAGGAGCGTAAGCCAAGACCAGCGTACTCTGTCGGTTATAACCGAACTCAGAAGACGGGCTGAAATGATCTTGGTCATGACAGCCATCAAGGCGTAGCAACCAGCGCCGATGGCAGGATTGAGAAACAACTGCACGATGCACTCGCCAAGATACTGTGCAAATCCACCCGGCACGGCAAGGCGTTCGCTCAGATAGTCTTCTGTCCAAAGAAAAAGCTGCATGCTTTCGCGGTAAAATAAGAGATGAGGAGCTATCCACATCCAATAACAGAACACTGCCACTGCCAATAAAGCATTCTGCAGAGTTGGAAGAAGTTGCAAGTGCTTTTCTTTTATGTGCATCTTCGTTCTTTATTTAGCGTATAATCGATACAAGATGAAAATCTATAAAATGACCCGCCATCAATGAAAAACCGACCACAATGTCACATCATTATTGAGTGACGGAGTGGTCGGGATGGTTTCGGGATGCCTTCGGGTTATTTTACGTTGCCCACCTTGATAAGGTATTCGGCAATCTGTACTGCATTGAGGGCGGCACCTTTGCGAATCTGGTCGCCGGTGAGCCACAAGGTGTTACCATTATCGTCGGCAAGATCCTTGCGGATGCGTCCTACATAGATATCGTCTTTGCCTGCACTCTCCAAAGGCATGGGATATACGTAGTTTTGGGCATCGTCCTTAACGGTTACGCCGGGAGCTGCTTCAAGTGCTGTGCGAATCTGTTCGACGGTAAGCGGACTCTCGGTTTCAAACCATACGCTCTCAGAGTGAGAACGAAGAGATGATACACGTACACAGGTGGCACTTGTGCGTACATCCGAGTGCATGATTTTACGAGTTTCGTTGAACATCTTCATTTCCTCCTTGGTATAGTCGTTGGGTGTCATCTTGTCAATCTGTGGAATGACGTTGTATGCCAACTGGTGGGGGAACTTACTGATGTGATCGGTCTTGCCTGTCTCGATGAGGTCTTTGTACTGCTGTTGCAGTTCTGCCATAGCAGCAGCTCCAGCACCCGATGCACTCTGGTAGGAAGCGATGTGAATCTTCTTGATATGGCTCAGATCGTCGATGGGCTTGAGCACAACAACCATCATGATAGTGGTGCAGTTGGGGTTGGCAATAATGCCACGTGGACGGTTGAGGGCATCCTCGGCATTCACTTCGGGAACTACCAAGGGTACATCGTCGCACATACGGAATGCACTCGAGTTGTCGATCATCACGGCACCATACTTGGTGATGGTTTCGGCAAACTCCTCAGAGGTGCCGCCGCCTGCCGATGTAAAGGCGATGTCGATGTCTTTGAAATCGTCGTTATGCTGAAGCAATTTGACGGTCAGTTCTTTTCCACGAAATGTGTAAGTGGTACCTGCACTGCGCTTTGAGCCGAACAACACCAACTCGTCCATAGGGAAGTTGCGCTGGTCGAGTATTCGAAGAAATTCCTGTCCTACGGCGCCACTGGCGCCAACGATTGCTACTTTCATAATTTATCTTTTTCTTTGGTTATGTTGAATATCCGGGTGCAAAGGTACGATTATGTGAGCAGAATGCAAAGAAAAAGTGTTTTTTTCTTTTGTTTTTGTTGGTTAAAACCCTGTTGGTGGTTACATTCTTGTACTTTTTATCATGTAAAAGCTTGAATCTATTTGAATTGGAAACGATTTTTTGCTCGCTTATTCGTACCTTTAATCCTGCGGATTTTAGGTACTCTCGCTCGGAAAAGCTCAAATATATTTGGTTTTTCGCTCGCTTATTCGTACCTTTAATCCTGCGGATTTTAGGTACTCTCGCTCGGAAAAGCTCAAATATATTTGGTTTTTCGCTCGCTTATTCGTACCTTTGAACCCTTGTAAAGACAAATATGCAGATGCTGTTATCATATTTCCCCATTACTGATCCCACGCTGATATTCTGCGTGGTGCTGCTCATCATCCTGTTTGCCCCTATCATTATGAGCAAACTGCGCATTCCGCACATCATCGGTATGGTGTTGGCGGGAATGATTGTGGGTAAATACGGATTCAATATCCTACAACGCGACGATTCGTTTGAACTGTTTGGCAAGGTAGGATTGCTCTATATTATGTTTCTCGCAGGCCTTGAGATGGACATGGAGAGTGTGAAACGCAATAGCAACCGATTCTTGATATTCGGACTGCTGACCTGTTTCGTCCCTCTATCACTTACGTGGATTATGGCAGAGCATATCTTAGGGTACTCCTCGCAAGCCTCTTTCCTGCTGGGATGTATCATGGCATCGAACACACTAATAGCCTATCCCATAATCGGACGCTACGGACTGCAACGTGAGTCGAGTGTCATGCTGTCTGTCGGTTCGTCGATGATCTCACTCTTTCTGGCACTCCTTATGTTGGCAGCCTTGGCAGCTTCCTATGGAGAAGATGTGGGGGTAGGGTTCTGGCTGTTGTTTCTTGTCAAGTTTGTGTGCTATTGTGGTGTCAGCGTATGGCTTATTCCAAAACTGACCCGCTTCTTCCTGCGTCGCTATAGTGATGCCGTCATGCAGTTCATCTTTGTATTGGCTATATTGTTTCTAAGTGCTGCGGCTTCAGAAGCCGTAGGAGTGGAAGGTATTGTTGGCGCATTTTTCTCAGGACTGATACTTAACCGATATATTCCCCACGTATCGCCTCTGATGAACCGCATAGAGTTTATCGGTAATGCTTTGTTTATTCCCTATTTCCTGATTGGAGTGGGTATGCTTATCGATGTGAGCAGTCTGTTTGAAGGACCACACATGCTGTTTATCGTGACGATGATAGCATTCTTCGGAACCTTCGGTAAGGCAGTGGCTGCCTATCTGTCGAGTCTGCTGTTCCGCTTGCCACAGGTTGCAGGCCGTATGATGTTTGGTCTGACCAGCGCCCATGCGGCTGGTGCCATCGCCATGGTATTGGTTGGCATGCGTTTGGAGATAAGTCCTGGTGTGTATTTGGTCAACAACGAGATACTCAACGGCGTAGTTATCATGATACTCGTCACTTGTCTGATCAGTACGATGACCACCGAACAGGCTGCCCGACAAATCGTGTTGTGCGATAAGTCACATCTGCCTCTGACCAATCAGCAGCGCGATGATGAGCGCATCTTCCTTTGTGTGAAGTATCCAGAGATTGCACCGCAACTTCTCGAACTTGCGGTGATGATGCGCAACCAGAAGTTGAATCGTGAATTGGTGGCGCTCAATGTAGTGTATGATGACCAAAAAGCAACCATCAATAGGGAACACGGATTGCAATTGTTAGAGAAACTGGAACAGCGTGCCAGCGGTTATGATGTGAAGATGCAGACCCAAGTGCGCCTTGCCACCAACATAGCCAATGGCATCAAGCATGCCTTCCGTGAGTTTGCAGCCTCAGAAATTATCATGGGCATGCACGTTCATACCGATAACAATCCCAAATTCTGGGGCGATTTCATACAGAGCTTGTATAATGGACTGAGCCGACAGATTGTGCTCACACGATTCATAGAACCCCTCAATACGCTGCGGCGCATAGAAGTGGTCGTCCCGTCGCGAGCAGAATTTGAACCCGGATTCCATCGCTGGCTCGAACGCTTGTGTCGAATGGCAGGAAATCTTGATTGCCGTATAGAGTTTCATGGACGTCAAGAGTCGTTGGCACTCATCAGAGAATACATCACCAACTGGCATCCCAGTGTGCGCAGCGAATATACCTACATGGCACATTGGAACGAACTGCCTCGATTGGCAGAGACCATACGCAATGACCACATGTTTGTAGTGGTTACTGCCCGTAAAGGAACCATCTCTTATAAATCCGCACTTGAACGCCTGCCCAATGAGCTTATGCAACATTTTTCGGGCAAGAATCTAATGATAATCTTCCCCGATCAGTATGGTGACATCAAGGAGGAGAATATGACCTTTACTGAGGCTCAGCACCATGAGGAAAGCAGTATCTATGACGCTGTCCTGCGCTGGATCAACAAACAACGAACAAAGAAATTTCTGAAGAAATGATAGCTATCAACAACATCACCAAGAGTTTTGGCAAACTGCAAGTGCTCAAAGGCATAGACCTCACCATAGGAAAAGGTGAGGTGGTCAGTATTGTAGGACCAAGCGGAGCCGGCAAGACAACCTTATTGCAGATTATAGGAACGCTCGACCGGCCCAATACTGGTTCGGTACATATAGATGGAATCGACGTGACGAGTTTGTCTAACAAAAAACTGGCAGACTTCCGCAACCGTCATATCGGTTTCGTGTTTCAGTTTCATCAACTGCTGCCCGAATTTACAGCGCTGGAAAATATCATGATACCAGCCTATATCGCAGGCACATCAAGTAGCGAAGCCAAACAGCGAGCTTCTGAACTTCTACAGTTTATGGGACTGGCAGACAGAGCCAACCACAAGCCTAACGAACTTAGTGGCGGTGAGAAACAACGTGTGGCGGTGGCACGTGCATTGATCAATAATCCTACGGTCATACTGGCAGATGAACCCAGTGGATCGCTCGATTCGAAAAACAAGGCAGAACTGCATCAGCTGTTTTTCGATTTGCGCGACAAGTACGGACAGACCTTTGTCATTGTTACACACGACGAACAACTTGCCACGCTTACCGACCGTACCATACATCTGCGTGACGGAGAGTTGGAACAGCCCGAAACTGTTGAACCGTCGGAGCAACCAGTGGAAGGTCAATACGCTGTAGCAGATCAACACAGCGCGGCAGAACAAACAATAGAACAACCACAAAACGAAGAAATAAATGAAGATTAAACTCGGTGACTATAATACGCTGACGATTGTCAAGGCCGTTGATTTCGGTCTGTATCTTGATGGAGGTGATGAAGGCGAGATACTTCTCCCTGCACGCTATGTGCCTAAAGATGCCAAGATAGGAGACCAACTCGAAGTGTTTATCTATCTCGATCAGGACGAACGCCCAGTAGCTACAACCCAGAAACCGATAGCCAAGGTAGGCGATTTCGCATGGCTTGAAGTAGCATGGGTCAACGAATATGGCGCTTTCCTCAACTGGGGATTGATGAAAGATTTGTTTTGCCCATTCCGCGAGCAGAAGATGCGCATGCAGAAAGGACAATATTATCTGGTCTATATCACTATCGATGAAGAGAGCTACCGACTGATGGCTACTGCCAAGGTTGACAAGTATCTTTTCCCGACCAATGATGAAATCAAACAGACTCCCTATCATGTCTATAAACATGGTGACGAGGTGGAAGTGCTGGTGTGGCAAAAGACAGATCTTGGTTTCAAGGTCATTGTAGATAACAAGTATCAGGGTCTTATCTACGAGGGACAGATTTTCCAACCCCTTCATTCTGGCGATCGCCTCCAAGCGTATATCGACCATGTGCGCCAAGACAACAAGATTGATCTGACGTTGCAGCCTACTGGACGACGCCAGACCGAAGAGTTCTCCGACGTGCTTCTCCATTATCTACAGGAGAATGGCGGACATTGTGATTTGGGCGATAAGAGCCCTTCGGAACTCATCCAAGACCGATTCAAAGTGAGCAAGAAGGTGTATAAGAAAGCCATTGGCGACTTGTATCGCCGCCGGCTGATTACTATTGCCGATGATGGCATCACGCTGGTTTGATGTCATCACACACATCCAACGACAATAAAGAAACATCATCTATAGAAACAAAGGTAGGCAGCACCCATGTGCTGCCTACACCTTATTAATAGATATGCCTCATTAGAGAATGCGACCCACAAAGCGGATGTTGAGCGAAGGATAAACAGAAATCTTACTGATAACCTTCAACACCTCGCCAGCATCGCTATTGGTTGTGGTCTTCTCCAGTTTGTTGTCGCGCAGATAAACTTCAGGTGTGCCCCAGAACTGTACACCAAGGTCGAAATTGCAAGTGAAGCGATGCTTCATCGGTACGGGACGTCCAAAACCTAAACCCACATAGGGGCGAAACTTGCTCACCTTCAGCGTGGCATCTACATTACCATTCTCATCGGGAGTCAGGAAGAAATCGCCTAAATCCAAACCAATCATGTTTTCGTGGGTCTTGGGGTTTGCTATTCCCTCGTTGATCAATATCTGGTTGGCCTGATTGATGACTTTCAGCGCACCATCCTCTTTGTTGTAGAGGCTGATAACCTTGTCTTTACCGAAATAAGCACCGGCAGTCAAGTGGAAACTGCTCTTTTTGAAGGGAAAGAAATCAAATAGGACGTGGGCATTGCCACCTATCATGTCGGTCTTGCCCTCTACCTTCACATCTTTAGGAATAGTATAGCCGCTGATATAATGTTCGTACTCTTGATCTACTTTTACATCGATATCCAAATCAGTTTTTACCTTAATGTTTGGGAAGATATCAACACCAGCGCGTACGGCTACATAGGGGGTGACGGGCGCTGCAAGGTCGATAGTGATACCGGTGGTACCCACTCCCGCACCAATACTAAGGTGGTTGAATATTCCAAGATCATCGACATCCTGTGCCGAAACATGGGTAAGGCCCAACAGAGCCATGGCAACTAATAGAAGAGTCTTTTTCATTTTCTCTCTGTTTTTATAGGTTAATAATGTCTTTACTTTGCAAAAATAGTAAAAAAGTTTGTGATATACAACATATCTTCGGAAAATATGTGTAACTTTATCGACACAAATACATCAAACATTATGGAACTGAAAGAAATCTATACGGCAGACAATAGCCGTTACGCCGATGCAGAGGCACTCTATCAGCGCTGTGGACGCAGTGGAGTGATGCTTCCAAAAGTCAGTTTAGGATTCTGGCATAATTTCGGAGGCAACGACTCTTATGAGCGCAGTCGTGCCATCACTCACTACGCTTTCGACCATGGTATCACCCATTTCGATCTTGCCAACAACTATGGACCGCCATACGGTTCGGCAGAAGAAACTATGGGCAGACTCATGGATGATGATTTCAAGCGCTACCGCGATGAACTGTTCATATCGACCAAGGCTGGTTACGATATGTGGCCAGGACCTTATGGAGAGTGGGGCTCGCGTAAGTATCTTATGGCGAGTATCGACCAGAGCCTCAAGCGCATGCACATAGACTATGTCGATTTGTTTTATAGCCATCGCTTCGATCCCAACACCCCGATAGAGGAAACACTACAAGCCATGGTGGATATTGTGCGCCAAGGCAAAGTGCTCTATTTGGGTATCAGCCGTTGGCCACTGGATGCATTGAAGAAAGCAGTGGAGTATCTGAAAGCACACGACACTCCATTGTTGATATTCCAAGACAAACTCAACATGTTGGACCGCACACCGCAGGAGAATGGCACGCTCGACTATTGTGCAGCAGAGGGTATCGGTTTCATATCGTTCTCACCGTTGGCGCAGGGATTGCTTACCGACCGTTATCTCAACGGAGTGCCTGCCGATAGTCGCATGGCTCAAGAGCGTTTCTTGAAACATTCGGCATTAACGCCCGAACTTCTGGCACAGTTGCAACAACTCAATCAAGAGGCTGCTGATCGTGGAGAAACATTGGCAGAAATGGCGTTGGCATGGATTCTCCAACAGCATGGCGTGACAAGTGTATTGGTTGGTGCAAGTAGTGTTAAGCAGTTGGCTACCAATATGAAGTGTGTGCATGCATAAATTTTAGTTTTCAGAAAATTTCGACCACTCGACCACCACTATAGTGTAAAGCGATGACGCACAATACTTTAAGTGGTGGTCGATTGCTTTTGTTTCGACCACCACTCGACCACCGACCACCGTTTTACTATCGACAACCCAAACTACCAAGTGTAAGATGGCGAATACGCTTGAATACGTTACATAGTGATGTTGTGTAATATTGCGTAAGCGTGCATCATTGATCAAAGTATTATCCAACGTTTGACAAAGATGTTATCCAACGTTTGACAAAGGTGTTTTCCAACGTTTGACAAAGGTGTTTTCCAACGTTTGACAAAAGTGTTTTCCAACGTTTGACAAAAGTGTTTTCAACGTTTGGCAAAAGTGTTTTCAACGTTTGACAAAGGGGGTTTTCAACGTTTGACAAAAGTATTGTCCTCTGTTTTGAAAAAGTGTTAGCAAACATCAATAATCTCAATTTAAACATTGCTATACATGGTTCGCTTCGTCGGTTCATGTTAATGAGAGATGGCAATAAGTGTGGTCGAAGTGTGGTCGATATCCCCGTGTTTTAGGTATCGACCACAGCTTAAAGGGCTAAGCCACTGTATGTTATGTCATAGGTGTGGTCGTGTGGTCGAATTTTTTTAAAAACTCAAACAACTGTATGCTGATGCGTTAACCTGACCACCTCCATATCTATCGTTGAAAAGTGTTAGATAGGTGTTCTATCCTGTCTTCATCGAAACATGTTTCTTTTGGTCTATCAACTAAAAAAGACGGCATCCTGTGAAGGGTGCCGTCTTTCATCTTGCTATGTTGTGATTTAGAAATCAGCTGTCTTTGGAGTACGTGGGAAAGGAATCACGTCGCGGATATTCTGCATGCCAGTGACAAACAGGATGAGGCGCTCGAAACCGAGACCGAAACCGCCGTGAGGACAACTGCCATAACGACGGGTGTCGAGATACCACCACATATCCTTCATAGGAATCTGGCGACGCTCGATTTCAGCCATCAGTTTGTCGTAACTCTCCTCACGAACAGAACCACCAATGATTTCGCCAATCTGTGGGAACAGCACATCGGTGCCCTGAACGGTACGGCGATCTTCGCTGTCGTTGTTCTGCTTCATATAGAAAGCCTTGATGTCGCGTGGATAGTCGGTCATGATGACTGGCTTCTTGAAGTGTTCCTCCACAAGGAAACGCTCATGCTCGGAAGCGAGGTCCATACCCCATGATACGGGGAATTCAAACTTCTTACCGTTTTTCACAGCCTCTTCCAAAATCTCAATACCCTTGGTGTAGGGCAGACGCACGAAGCTGTCTTTCAATACACCCTCCAAGCGCTCAATCAGCGTCTTGTCGATCATCTTGTTGAGGAAAGCAAGGTCATCCTTACAGTTTTCCAATGCCCAACGCACGCAATACTTGATGAAGTCTTCCTCAAGGTCCATCAGATCGTTGAGGTCGATGAAGGCAACTTCTGGCTCAATCATCCAAAACTCAGCCAAGTGGCGTGGAGTATTGGAATTCTCAGCACGGAAGGTCGGACCGAAAGTATAGATGGCACCCAGTGCGGTGGCACCGAGCTCACCCTCCAACTGTCCGCTGACGGTCAGTGAAGTCTGCTTGCCAAAGAAGTCATCATCATAGATGATGCTGCCGTTCTCGTCCTTCTTCAGGTCGTAGAGATTCTTGGTGGTCACCTGGAACATCTGTCCGGCACCTTCGCAGTCGCTGGCGGTAATCAGTGGTGTGTGGAAATAGAAGAAACCATGCTCATGGAAGTATTGGTGGATGGCAATAGCCATGTTGTGGCGTATGCGCATCACAGCACCGAAAGTATTGGTACGCAGACGGAGGTGTGCATTCTTGCGCATCACCTCAAACGACTGGCCTTTCTTCTGCATGGGATAAGTGTTATCGCAGAGACCATAGATTTCCAAGGTCTTGGCCTGAATCTCACTGCTCTGACCAGCACCCTGACTCTCTACCAAAATACCAGTGGCACAGATACATGCACCAGTGGTAATCTGCTTGAGCATTTCTTCATCAAACTGTGAAGGGTCAACAACGATTTGTACGTTGTTGATGGTGCTTCCGTCGTTGAGGGCAATAAAGTCAACGGCCTTCGAACTACGGTGGGTACGCACCCATCCCTTTACACAAACATCTTTTCCAAAGTCTGTACTCTTCAGTACATCTACTATCTTAGTTCTTTTCATCACTTGTTATATTTTCAGTGAGTCGTTGTTGGTTTATTCGTAAGCACCCATGCGCAGACGATCTACCTCTTCCTCTGTCAGGTAGCGCCAGTCGCCACGACGCAGGTTCTTCTTGGTAAGTCCGGCAAACTGTACACGGTCGAGTTTGGTTACTTTATAGCCGAGGCTCTCGAAGATACGGCGCACAATGCGGTTTTTACCAGAGTGGATCTCGATGCCTACCTGCTTCTTGTCAACAGGGTCTGCATACTGGATGTCATCGGCTTTGATGTCACCGTCGTCGAGGGTGATACCTTCGGCAATCTGCTGCATATCATGGGCAGTCACGTTCTTATCGAGATAAACGTGATAAATCTTTTTCTTGAGGAACTTAGGATGGGTCAGTTTCGATGCCAAGTCACCATCGTTGGTGAGCAGAAGCACACCGGTGGTGTTGCGGTCGAGACGACCTACAGGATAGATGCGCTCAGGACAAGCATCCTTGACGAGATCCATCACAATCTTACGTTGTTGAGGATCGTCGCTGGTGGTCACGTAGTCTTTGGGCTTGTTGAGCAGCACATAGACTTTCTTCTCTGGAGTGACAGGAGTGTCGTGGAACTTCACTTCGTCGGTGCGCAATACCTTGGTGCCCAATTCGGTTACCACTTCTCCGTTGACGGTCACTACACCTGCCTGGATGAAATCATCAGCTTCACGACGGCTGCAAACACCGGCGTTGGCAAGGAATTTGTTCAAACGGATGGGCTCGTTGGGATCGTAGTTCTCCTCTTTATATTCTATACGCTTCTTGAAGCTGTACTTTGCATTGGGATCATAGTCTGCAGTGCGCTGACGATTATATCCGCGGTTGTTGTTATATCCTCCACGCTGCTGGTAACCACCCTGTTGCTGGTATCCGCCGCGGTTGTTGTTATATCCGCCACGCTGCTGGTAACCACCCTGCTGCTGGTATCCACCGCGGTTGTTGTAACCACCGCGCTGTTGGTAACCGCCACGCTGCTGGTAACCACTGCGCTGCTGATATCCGCCTTGCTGCTGATAACCTCCCTGCTGGAAGTCGCCTTGCTGGCGTGATTGGTAGCCGCCCTGTTCACCGTCCTGCTGATTGTTGTTGTATCCGCGATTATATCCACGGTTGTTGTTGTAACCCCCGCGCTGCTGATATCCGCCACGCTGCTGGTAACCGCCGCGCTGCTGATATCCGCCACGCTGCTGGTATCCACCTTGCTGACGTGGCTGGTATCCGCCCTGTTCACCGTCCTGCTGATTGTTGTAGCGGGGACGATAGGAACGCTGGGCGTTATTGTTCTGAAGTCCAGCACCGAATCCTTCTGGACGGAAACCGCCTTCATCATCGTTCTGACTGCGGTTGTAGCCGCCCTGGTTATAGGTGCGTGTCTGTTGATGAATACGGGGACGTGGTGAACGACCCTGTCGATAAGTGTTCTGTTGGTCGGAGTAACCCTCTCGGTTGCTGGCGCCTTGTTGGTTGGCAGATTGTTCTTCTGTCTTCTTCTCGTTTTCGAAATCCATAATTGTTGTTTCCTTTTTTTGGGGAACCTCACGGTTCCTCTTTGGGGTTAATACTTTATATACCTGTATAATTCATTGGCGTAATAGCCATAAGTTCCTCTTTTACCTCATCGCTGACGTCCAGACCTGCAATGAATTCGTGAATCAGTTCTGGGGTCATCTTCTGGTTGGTGCGAGTCAATGCCTTCAGAGCCTCGTAGGGGTGAGGGTATGCTTCGCGGCGCAGGATAGTTTGGATGGCTTCTGCTACCACAGCCCATGTGTTGTCGAGGTCTGCCTCTATCTTCTCTTCGTTGAGAATGAGTTTGCGCAAGCCTTTCAGTGTGCTCTGTATGGCAATGACAGCATGTCCCATAGGCACGCCGACGTTGCGCAATACGGTAGAGTCGGTCAGGTCGCGCTGCAGGCGGCTGACGGGCAACTTCTGGGCTAAGAATTGCAGAATGGCATTGGCAATGCCGAGGTTGCCTTCTGAATTTTCATAGTCGATGGGGTTCACTTTATGAGGCATAGCGCTCGAACCAACCTCTCCAGCCTTGATCTTCTGCTTGAAGTATTCCATAGAGATATACATCCAGAAGTCGCGATCGAGATCGATGATGATGGTGTTGATGCGGCGCATGGCATCAAAGATAGCGCCCATCCAGTCGTAGTTAGAAATCTGAGTGGTCCACTGTTCACGCTCTAATCCGAGTTTCTCAGCCACAAACTTGTTACCGAATTCGCGCCAGTCGTATTGTGGGTAAGCCACATGGTGGGCGTTGTAATTACCGGTTGCACCACCGAATTTGGCGGTAATGGGAGTGTCTTTCAATCCACGCAACTGTTCTTCAAGGCGATAGACATATACCATAACCTCTTTACCCAAACGTGTGGGAGAAGCGGGCTGTCCGTGTGTCTTGGCGAGCATAGGAACGTTTTTCCATTGTTCGGCATAGTCGTTGAGCTGTTCGATGAGCTCTTCTACCATAGGATAATACACCTGTTCGAGTGCTTCCTTGATAGAGAGGGGAACGCTGGTGTTGTTGATGTCCTGTGAAGTCAGTCCGAAATGGATAAACTCCTTGTACTTGTCGAAATTGCCAATCTTGTCGAGTTCTTCCTTGATGAAATACTCCACAGCTTTCACGTCGTGGTTGGTTGTCTTCTCGATTTCCTTTACGCGTCCGGCATTCTCTTCTGAGAAATTGCGGTAGATGTTGCGGAGTGTTTCGAATAGGTTATGGTCAAAATCCTCCAATTGTGGCAAGGGTAGCTCGCAGAGAGTGATGAAATATTCAATCTCTACGCGCACTCTGTATTTGATGAGTGCATACTCTGAGAAAAATCCTGCCAACTGTTCTGTTTTGTTTCTGTAACGTCCGTCAATAGGCGAGATGGCGGTCAATGTGTCTAATTTCATTAGTGTGTTACGCTTAGTTGTTTATATAGCTATATTACAATATATTGTCTCTATTAGGCTGCAAAGTTACGAAAAAATGTGCTAACTGATGCATGGCTTCGTGTGATATTTGCGGTCTGTGGCTGGTTTTTGTGATATTTTAGCAATTTTGAATGAAATAATAATGGGCAGAACTGAATTTCTGCCCATTATCCTTTGGTTTTGTATGATAACTGATAGGCTTTTTATCTACTATCAATCATTGGAGTTTTATGCCATGTTATTGTTTCTTATCGCTAAGCAGACGCACATTGGTCAGTTTTACGGATGCACTGGCTGTATCAATGTCTTCTCCCTTTTTGCTATAGACGAAGGTGGAGTTGCTGATATTGATATCGCGTACGCATTGCATGCCTTCTATACCATGCGCTTTGATGGCTGTCTCTGCACCACGGCAGATGACATTGTCGATATGGATATCTTGGAAATGGGGCACAAATTGTGCTTCATCACCCTTTGGAGCCAATGCTTTGGCATCGGATGCTCCTGCTGGCCGATTGACATAGTCGCACTGGAAAACAACGGCTTCGTCTTTGATGTCTGTCATGACGATATTGCTGATGTAGAGTTGGCTGGTCTCACCGCCACGGCCTACACCGCTTTTGAAGCGCAAACCGGTATCTGTTCCGGCAAAACGGCAGTTGCGTGCCACTACACGACGCACACCGGCTGCTGTCTCACTACCCAGTACAAAGGCTCCATGTGCGTGATATACTGTGTTGTTTTCTACCAGGATGTCTTCACATCCTGATACAGCAGAAGCTTTGGGACGTCCGCTCTTCAGGCAGATACCGTCGTCGCCCACATTGACTGTGGAATTGACAACCAACACACGTTGACAGTCGGAGAGGTCGATGCCGTCGCCATTCTGTGCATTCCAAGGGCAACGCACGGTGATGCCGTCGATGATGATGTCTGAAGAATAGCATGGATGTACGTGGAATCTGGGCGAGTTTTGGAAGGTAACGCCTTGGAACAAAACTCTTTTGCATTTTTCAAATCTCACAAGGTCGTTGCGCATCTGCTCCTGTGCTACGGGCGATTTGGCAATGTCAGGATAGCTGTTGCGCATCTGCCAAGGATACCAGAGTGTGCCATCTTTCATCTCCTGTCCGCCCATACTCTTAAACTGGCTCCATTCTGTATCGCTTACTTTTGATCGCTTTACGGGACGCCATTGGGCACCGTTGCCGTCGATGATACCTTCTCCGGTAATGGCAATGTCAGTACGTTTCTCAGCACGGATGCATGGATATACTCTCCGGGCTTTGGTATCTGCATCGCGATAGATGCTTTTGTCAGGTGAGAAATAGATGATGGCATTCTTTTCCAAATGCAGATCGATGTGGTCTTTCAGTTCGATAGGACCAGTCAGCCAAACGCCTGTTGGTACTATGAGGTGTCCACCGCCTTGTTGTGCCAACTTGTCGATGGCATCCTGGATGGCTTTGGTGCAGAGGGTAACACCGTCGCCTATTCCGCCTGCCTCTGTCAGTGTAATGCTTCGGCTGGGGATGTTGACCTGTTGTGGTTGGTTTAACGTGACTGGAGTCTGGTTGTAATACTTCTGATAGTCTTGCGCTGACGATAGTGCTGGCATGCAGAGTGCCAACAAAGTCAGCATAGATGTGATAGTTTTTTTCATACTTTTTTTTATTTGTTTATAGTAGTGTTTATTTCCTTATTGTTGTTCTTCTAACGTTGTAGCTGTATTGTTGTTCTTCTAACGTTGTAGCTGTTTGTGCCACAACAGGGAGGATCAGGATGAACGCGCTCCGGTAGTATAGTTGGGGTCGAGTGTGATTGATCCGCCCAGTTTGGTAGCAATGGTACGGCAGATGTAGAGTTCCAATCCGGCACCTTGTTTGTTGGAATCGAGTTTGACGAATCTTTCAAACAACTTCTTATGATGTTTAGGTGCAATACCACATCCTGTATCGGTGACGCAGAAAGCGATACTGTCTGTTCCTTGGTCATTTTTTATCTTGCGACAATCCAAAAGGATACTTCCCTTTGTGGTATTCTTAATAGCGTTGGCAAGCATTTCATTGATGGCCTGTAAAGTGCGGTGACGATCAGTCTCTATAGTGTCGGTGTCTGCCAGCGAGGTATGGAAGGTGAGTGTCACACTGTTTGCAACTTTGTTCTTCTGTTCTGCTATTGCCTTTCCGCATAGTTCGTTTACGTTGGTCTCTTCTATCTTCAAATACAGAATTGGTGTGTGGTATGTCGGCTCCTAATTGGTGAATGGCAGAGCACCGCATAGTAAAAAATGTTATTTCCCCGCTTTAGCACATTCGGCACAGATGCCTTTTACGATATATTCCGCCTCTTCCATTACAAAACCGTCGGGTAGTGGAACATGGGGTATGCGTATGCTTGTCAGACAATAGGTGCGGTTGCATTTGCGACAAGTCAGATGAACATGGCCGTCACACTGTCGGGTATCGTCAAAATGGCAGACGCAATATTTCTGCATGCCCGTTCCGTCGTCAATATCATGGAGCAGATGCACACTGGCAAAGAGGGTGAGTGTGCGAAACAGGGTGGAGCGATCAACTGTGGGCAGTGCCTTCTCAACATCTGCCAGACTAAAAGCATCACTGAAACCATGGCGTATGGTGCGCCATACCATCAGGCGTACGGCTGTGACACGGATGCCGGCATGTCGAGTGACTGTTCGTCGGAGATTTCAAGGTGCTGCATGCAGTTGTAATGAATAGAAAATAACGGGAAGCCTGAGCTGGCAGCTCTAGTGAAACTGCTTGTTGCTCAGGTTCCCATTAAGTAGGATTATACTAAATGTTCAATGAGGTCGGCACGTTCACCAGGCAGCATGTCGATGACCGGCAGTTCAACCATGGTGTAGCAACCAGGTTGTTGACGCATGGAGGCACGAGCCACATTGACCAATACCTGAGCAGTGAGCGCAGGGTTGTTGATACTCATGTCGAATTCAAAACGCTGGTTCTGAGTCTTTCCACTTACACCTTTACGCACAAGATGTACGCCGTGACCCATATCGCGAACAGCATCCACTGATTCAACGGCAAAGACGTGTGTCTCATCGTTGGCAAAGTATGGATCGGCTTTGATGGCAGCTGTCACCTCATCAAGCTTGGCACCGTCTTCCAATTCTACATATACCATGCGGCGATGTATGCCCTCGCCCAAAGGAATAGTCATAGAGAGTGCATTCTTTACACCCGCTTTCGAACGAACGCATACAGAGTGTCCCATAGACATTCCAGGTCCGAAATTGGTATAGGTCAGACCTTTTGGTGCGAGGCTCTGCATGAGCGTACGTACGATAGAGTCTGATCCTGGATCCCATCCCGCAGCAATCACACTGACGGTACCGGTTTTCTTGTTAACCTCCATCAGTCTTTCGCGATAACCACGGATATTGGTATGTATATCAAACGAATCGACGGTGTTGATGCCCAGAGGCAGAATCTGCATGGCATGTTCTTCACATGATCGAGTAGGAGTGGCAAGAATGGCTACATCTACATCTTTCAGTTCCTTGATATCCTTGACCACGGGGTATGCAGCCAGTTCTGCGGGTTTGTTGTCTGCTCCGTTTCTGCGGACGATTCCTGCAATCTCGAAGTCTTCAGCGGCTTCAAGAGCTTCTACGGCGTATTTGCCGATGTTGCCGTAACCAACTACGGCAGCGCGAATTTTCTTCATGTTTGTATCTTGTTTTGAGTTGTCTTATTGTCTGTCTGTGTGCAAAATTACACTTTTTGCATGAGAATCGTTACAGTTTGGTGGAATATTTTTCTTCTCTAACCTCCAATTCTGACAATTTGAAGATTTGTGGGCGTCTCACACAATAAATCGTCACTAACAAGCGTTATAACTATTGTATTAATACAAAATTATAAGTTATGATAGATTATATTAAAGGCGAACTGGCAGAGCTCAGTCCTGCCTCAGCCACTGTTGAGGCTGCCGGTGTGGGCTATGCCATGAGCATATCGCTCACCACGTATAGTGCGATACAGGGAAAGAACACCGTGAAACTCTATGTCTATGAGGCTATCCGCGAAGATGCTTATGTGCTCTACGGATTTTCAGGTAAGAAGGAGCGCGAGATGTTTCAACTGCTTATTACTGTTAGCGGTGTGGGAGCAAATACTGCCCGAATGGTGCTGTCATCGATGAGTGTGGCAGAATTGTGTGCTGCGATCTCCACAGGTGATGAGCGACTTATCAAGAGCATTAAGGGTATCGGACTGAAAACTGCCCAACGTATCATTGTTGATCTGAAAGATAAGATTGTAGCCTTGGGCATTGCCGACGAACTGCCTGCTGGCGGATCGGTAGCAGTTGCTGTTGATACTGCTGTCAGAGACGAAGCTGTGGCAGCCCTTACTATGTTGGGATTCTCGCCTGCTCCTACGCAAAAAGTCGTGGTGCAGATATTGAAAGATCAGCCCGATGCGCCAGTGGAGCAGGTTGTGAAACTGGCATTAAAACAAATCAAATAAACAAAACAAGAAGCGATTGACGTTTAGGGTAGGTCATATCGTCATGGTGATGCTGAGCATTGGTGCTTTTGCCATGGCTCAACAGCACAAGCAGGCACCGTTGGAAGTACCGACGGTGCCGTTGCCCGTTGTTGCCGACAGCGTGGTCGATAGTGTGGTAAAGCCCCGATGGACTCCGCAGCGCACCGCCCCCAGGTCTGTTGCCGACCTCGACACCATCCCCCTTGACCTTCGCATGCCGCGCAATATTGCGCTCCAGGTGGACTATGACGACACCGCCAATACTTATGTTGTAGGCCAGAAGATGGGAGGACGCTATCTGACTACTCCCCTGCTGATGTCCCCTGATGAGTATGGACAGTGGTCGCTCAAACGAAGGATGGGCACCTTCTTTCGCCAGAAGAATGCCGAAAATGTGGCAACCAAAGGGAAGAACAAGTTTGATTTCGCCGACATGCATTTTGATCTCGGTCCAGCCGACAAGATATTTGGTCCAGGTGGTGTGCGCATCAAGATGATGGGAACGGCAGAACTGAAACTGGGTGGCAATATCAAGAATATCGACAATCCGTCGTTGCCAGTACGCAATCGCCGAACAAAATCCATTGACTTTGACGAGAAGATAAATCTCAATGTGACGGGAAAGGTAGGCGATAAGTTGAATATGAACCTCAACTACAACACCGATGCCACTTTCGACTTCGATACCAAGAATATCAAGTTGCGTTATGAGGGAAAGGAAGATGAGATCATCAAACTCATTGAGGCAGGCAATATCACCTTCCCTTCGCAAAACTCACTGATCAAGGGTGCATCGAGCCTCTTCGGCGTACGTACCGATATGCAGTTTGGACGGTTGAAACTGCAGACCGTCTTTTCGCAGAAGAAATCATCAACCACCAGTGTCTCATCAAAGGGAGGCGTACAGCTGACACCTTTTGAAATCAATGTGGCAGATTATGAAGAGAATCGTCACTTCTTCCTTGCCCAGTATTTTCGTGAACGCTATGATGCCGCCATGCAACAGTTGCCCAATCTCACTACAGGCATCCAGATTACAAGAGTGGAGGTGTGGGTGACCAACAAGACGGGGACTACCGCCAATACTCGCAATATCATAGCCCTTGCCGATCTTGGTGAGAGTCGTTCGACGCGCTGGGGCAGTGGCGGAACCGTTTCTTCTGTTCCTGCAAATACCGCCAATGGCGAATATCAAGCCATGACCACTGACTATGTCGCAGCACGTCAGTCGGAACAAACGATGACGGTGCTTGATGGAGTGCCTCAGTTTACGGGCGGTAGCGATTACGAGAAACTCTCTTCCGCCCGTCTGCTCAACAGTTCGGAATATACAGTCAACAGTGCTCTTGGCTATATATCGCTCCATACCACCTTACAACCCGATCAGGTGCTTGCCGTAGCTTTCGAATATACCTCAGGCGGTCGGGTTTACCAAGTAGGTGAATTCGCATCCGACCACACCAATACTTCAGAAGCAATATTCGTTAAATCGCTGAAGAATACCAGCAACCATCCGATGCAGCCCAACTGGCGGTTGATGATGAAGAATGTGTATTATCTGGCATCTCAGGTGGAGCGTACTAAGTTTCGTCTCGACATCAAGTATCAAAGCGATACTACTGGTGTATGGCTCAACTACATCCCCGTGCAGCAGGTTAAAGATACTCCCCTGTTGCGGGTATTGGGATGCGACCGTCTTGACAACAACAATCGCCCCAACAGTAATGGTTATTTCGATTATGTTGAGGACTACACCGTCAGCGACGGCCGTGTATTCCTGCCAGCAGTCGAACCCTTCGGCCAGACCTTGCGTCGCTATCTCGCCTCTCATGGTGTCAGTGCCGATGAGGCTGAACGCTATGTGTTTGCCGAACTCTATGACACCACCCGAACGGCAGCACGGCAGATGGCAGAGAAGAATAAGTATATGCTTGTCGGTCAGTATCGGGGAACATCAGCCAATGTCATCTCGCTCGGTGCTTATAATGTGCCGCAAGGGTCGGTGGTGGTGACTGCCGGCGGTGTGGTACTGACTGAAGGATCAGACTATAGTGTTGACTATGCTGTGGGTGAGGTGACCATTCTCAATCAGAGCATTATCGATGCCGGCACCAATGTCAATGTATCGCTGGAGAGCGATACCGACTATGGCATGCAGCGCAAAACCATGTTAGGACTCAACTGGCAGTATGACGTCAGTAAGGCATTGCAGTTGGGCGGCACATTACAGTATCTGACCGAGCAACCGCTGACCTCGAAGGTGACCATGGGTAGCGAACCGTTGCGCAACATGTTGTGGGGACTCAACATCAACTGGCGACAGGAGAGTCAATGGCTCACCAATATGCTCAACCGTCTGCCCTTCCTCCATTGCACAAAACCCTCACAACTCTCTTTCACTGGCGAGTTCGCCCAACTCTTGGCAGGTCAGGCAGGCGGCACACAGAGCCATGCCTCGTATATTGATGATTTCGAGAATGCCAAAAACGGCATTGACGTCAGTGAACCCAAGGCATGGGTGATGTCAAGCGTGCCGAGCATGTTTCCCGAACATGCCGACCGCGACTCAGTGACAAGTGGTTTCAACCGTGCCTTGCTGGCATGGTATAATATCGATCCTATCTTCACCTATCGCTCGTCGTCGCTCACCCCCAGCCATATCAAGAGCGACCTCCAGCAGTTGTCAAACCACTATGTGCGATCAGTCTATGTCAGTGAACTCTATCCCAACCGTCAGCAGAGCACTTACAGTGGTGTGACAGCCACGCTGCCCATCCTCGATTTGGCTTATTATCCCGAAGAGCGCGGAGCCTACAACCTCACTACCGACCTCACCGCCGATGGACACTTGCGCAATCCGCAACAGCGATGGGGAGGCATGATGCGCCGCCTGGATACCAATGATTTCGAAACCGCCAATATCGAGTATGTGGAATTTTGGTTGCTCGACCCCTTTATCTATGCCGACCGCGATGGCGGTGCTGCTGATTACGGTGGCGACCTCTACATCAATCTTGGTGAGGTGAGTGAGGACGTCTTGCGCGACGGCAAGAAATTCTCGGAGAGCAATATGCCTGTTGACGGACAAGGATCGTTCATCCGTACAGCATGGGGTAAGGTGCCCCAGCAGCCGACAGAGACCTACGCCTTTGCCACAACAGCCGGAGCACGCCTCAAACAAGATGTGGGACTCAACGGACTGACTGATGAAGAGGAACGCTCCCAACCAGCGTATGTCCGCTTCTTAGAAGGTGTGCAGGTCAATGACAGTGTGCGTGCCGCCATCCATGCCGATCCCGCAAACGACAACTACCACTATTACCGTGGTCGCGATTACGATGAGCGCAAGACCTCCATCCTTGAACGCTATAAGCGAATCAACATGCCGCAAGGCAATTCGCCCGATTCCGACAGTCAGACCGAAGGCTATGATACCAGCTATAAGACCGCGCCCGATGTGGAGGATATCAATCAGGACTATACGCTCAACGAATACGAACGCTATTACCAGTATCGTGTCAGCATACGCCCAGAGGATATGCGCCTGGGATATAACCATATCACCGACATTCGAGAGACAACGGTGCCGCTGCGCAACGGAACGAGTGAAACCGTCCGGTGGTATCAGTTTCGCATTCCCATCAGCCAGTATGACCAGCGGGTGGGCAATATCAACGACTTCACCAGCATCCGCTTCATGCGCATGTTTCTCACCCAGTTTCGCCGCCCGGTGGTGTTGCGCTTCGGCTCCCTCGATTTGGTGCGTGGCGAATGGCGCATCTATCAGCAGCCCCTGACCAATGCACCGACCACAGGAACCATCGAGGTCAGTGCGGTGAATATTGAGGAAAACAACGACAAGCGTCCCGTCAACTATGTCTTGCCGCCAGGCATCAGTCGTGTTACCGACCCCTCCCAACCGCAACTCGTGGAAGACAACGAGCAGGCGATGAACCTCGTGGTGCGTAATCTTGCACCCGCCGAGTCGAAGGCGGTCTATAAGAACACCATGCTCGACCTGCGCCGGTACAGGCATCTGCAGATGTTTGTCCATGCCAACCACCTCATTGATGATGCCACAGACTTGCAACATGGCGATTTGGCAGTATTCGTGCGGTTGGGTAGCGATTATAAAAACAACTATTATGAGTACGAGATACCGCTGACGCTGACTCCCGATCGCAACGACTACAACAAATACAGCATCGACGATCGCAGGGCTGTGTGGCCAGAGGCTAATATGCTCGATGTCAACCTCTCCGCCTTTACCCGTCTCAAGCGACAGCGCAACAAGTCAAGGGCACAGGGTGGGGCGGTGTTCACGCAAATCTACTCAGAGCCAGATGCCAGCCATACCGGTTGCACGGTAAGCATCCTTGGCAATCCGTCGCTCGGTGAGGTCAGAACGCTGATGATCGGTGTGCGCAACAAGTCGGGCACGCAAAAGTCGGGAGAGGTGTGGGTCAATGAGCTCCGTCTGCGCGACTTCAACGACAATGGAGGCTGGGCTGTGAGTGGCGCCATGAATATGCAACTCTCCGATGTGGGGACGGTCAATGTCAGTGGAAGGATGATGACCAGCGGATTTGGCGGACTCGAAGAGAGCGTGCTACAGCGCTCCACTGACGATTACAAGACCTATTCAGTCACCGCCAGTATCGAACTGGGACGCTTCTTCCCCGACAAAGCCAAGGTGTCGGCACTGCTATACTATTCGGTGACGAAAGAGGAAACCCGTCCGAAATACAATCCGCTTGATACCGACCTGACCCTCGACGAGGCACTCGATGCCGCAGCCAACAAGCAGGAGCGCGATTCCATCGAGCGTATCGCCGTCACTCGCACCACCAATACCAATCTGTCGCTGTCTAATGTGCGTGTCGGCATCCGTTCCAGAAAAGCCCCCATGCCCTACGACCCTGCTAACTTCTCGTTCTCCTACAGCCACTCCCACCGCCAGACCAGTGGCGAGACCACGGTCTATGAGAAAGAAGACCAGTGGCGTGGTGCTTTCAACTATGTCTATGAACCTGTGGTGAAGCCCTGGGTACCATTCCGTAAGATCAAGGGCCACTCCCAATGGGCGCAATATCCCAGACAGTTAGGAGTGAACTGGCTGCCGCAAAGCATCTCGTTCAATACCGAGATGTTGCGCAACTACTACGAACTGCAAGAGCGCGACATGGAGAGCATAGGCGGTCAGCAGTTGCCCCTGACCTTCAGTCAGCAGTTTCTGTGGAATCGCGAGTTTGCCGTACGCTGGGATCTCACCCAGCGCCTCCACCTCGATTTCCAGTCAGCCACCCACGCACAGATAGAAGAACCCTACACCCCCGTCAACAAAGACCTCTATCCCGAACAGTATCAGGCATGGAAAGACTCGGTATGGCAGAGCATCCGCCGCTTTGGCGAACCGCTCGACTATCAGCAGCGCTTCTCAGCCACCCTGCAGTGGCCGTTCAGCCTGTTGCCTGTCTTCGACTGGGTGACCGGCACTGCCAAGTACGACGCCCACTACAGTTGGCTGCGCGGCACAGAACTCGACGATGGTACCAGTCTGGGACATACCATCACCACCAACCGACAGGTCAGCCTCTCTGCCACATTCAATATGGAGACCCTCTATAACCACGTGCCCTTTCTGCGCCGCCTCAATCAGCAGCGTGCCAAATGGCAGACTGTCGGCAGACAGCCGACAGTGCGTGGCAGAACTGCGGCAAAGAGGCCGCAGCCGAAGAGCAGAGAAGAACGCATCCTGCCCAAGAACCAAGGTACGTGGCAACGCGAAGTCAGACTGTCGGCAGACACCGTTACCATAGTGACCCACGATAAGGCCACGCGCCGCCTCACCGTCACGGCACGCACCCGCGACGGGCGCACCTACCCCCTGCGCTATAAACTGTTGGACCGCCGCCAACTGCGTATCGACTCTCGCGACACCGCCACCATCCTGCTGTCGGTAGCCGAGCGCCCGCCCTTAGACCGCCAGTGGTGGTATCGCTCCCTGCAGTCAGCCACCCAGGTACTCATGATGGTGCGCTCCGCCAGTATCACCTATCGCGACGACTACTCGCTGTCGGTGCCCGGCTTCCTTCCCACCATAGGTGATGTCTTCGGACAGCGAGGTGGCCATCTGATGGCACCTGGTCTCGCCTTCGCCTTCGGCACGGTAGATGATACCTATGTCAGCCGAGCCCTCGACCGCGGATGGCTGCTCACAGTCGATAGCATAGCATCGCCAGCCACTGCCAACCACACCACCGACTTGCAGTTGCGCGCCGTGCTGGAACCCCTGCGCGGGTTGCGCATCGACCTCCATGCCAGTCGCACGCACACACGTGCGCGTACCATACAATATATGTATTCCGGCATGCCCACCACGCTGAGCGGATCATTCTCTATGACCACCCTGTCGCTCAAGTCGGCACTGGAATCCACGGGCAGTGCCACAGGCGGATACCGCTCCGCCTCGTTCAGCCGCTTCTGTCGGTCGCTCGAAGGCTATCGGCAGCGAGCCGCCGCGGCCTACGGTAGTGTGCCCGATGCCTATCATGCCACCGTCATGATACCCGCCTTCCTCTCCGCCTATACCAGCAGTGGAGGCAGTGGCAGCTTCTTCCCCTCGCTTGTGTCGATGCTGCCCAACTGGACCGTACGCTATACGGGGCTCTCTGCGCTGCCATGGGTGGCAGACCATTTCAAGAGCATCACGCTGTCACACGCCTATCGGAGCATCTATGCCGTAGGCAGCTACTCCGCCACCAATGCCGCCACGCTTGCCGACTATAGTGTGCCGACGGTCAGTCTGAATGAAGCTTTCTCGCCATTGCTCGGCATCGACGTGTCGCTGCACAACGACCTCAGTGTGAAACTCGAATACCGCACCACGCGCATTGTCAGCCTATCCACTACGAGTGTGCAGATCAACGAGAGCCGTTCCAACGACTGGGTGCTGGGCATGGCATATACCATCAGCGACTTCAACCTCTTTGGCACCGCCGGCAATCGTAGGGTGAGCCGCGCCCAGCGCAGCCAGCGCCAACAGCCCGATAGTCAGAAGAGTGTCAAGACAGGTGTCAACCACGACCTCTCGTTGCGTCTCGACCTCTCGTTGCGTCGTCAGGCATCCCTCTCTCGCGATATTGCTACCGCTACGAGTGCCGCCAACAGTGGCAATACCGCCCTCCGCCTGTCTTTTGTCGCAGACTATACTTTGTCGCGCCTGCTCACCCTCAGCGCTTACTACGATCGGCAGACCAACACCCCCTTGCTGTCATCAGCAAGCTATCCAACCACTACCCACGATTTCGGACTGTCGCTTAAAGTCAGTCTGTCGAGGTGAGGGCGAATGGCAACTCCGCTTTCGCGTACAGTTATTTTAGTTTTCAAGAAATTTCGACCACACGACCACGGATATTTGCAATGTTCTGTCTGTTAGTGTCTTATGGTGTGGTCGAAAGCCTAAATCATGGGATTACGACCACACTTCGACCACAGAATGGCGTAAGCATATCTGCGATGCTCATATCTATCCATAAAAATAACAATTGTCATTCAGAAATAAAACTGATCGGTATTTGGAAATAACGTTTAATAGAGGTCCTGTCCAATGTTTGATAAAGGTATTTTCAATGTTTGAAAAAGGTGTTTTCAATGTTCGAAAAAGGTGTTATCCAACGTTTGACAATGGTGTTATCTAACGTTTGACAATGGTGTTATCTAACGTTTGACAATGGTATTGTCCAACGTTTGACAATGGTATTGTCTAACGTTTGACAAAAATATTATCAAGGTTTGAAAAAGCGCTGACAAACTTAAATACCCCACTTAGACATAGATATATATGCTTGCTCAGAGATTTATGATGCTGATAGATGGCAATCCGCGTGGTTGAAGAGCTGTTGAAGTGTGGTCGAAGCGGTGGTCGAAGTGTGGTCGAAATTTAAGGATTCGACCACCACTTAAAGTTCTAAACCACTGTGTGTTAGGTTGATGTTGTGGTCGAGTGGTCGAAATTTCTTGAAAACTAAAATAACTGTATGCGAAAGCGGTGCTGTTGATTCACCACTCTTTCTCATCAACTAACCGAGGAACAACAGCGTGAATAGTCGTTTACCGACGACAGTCTTTCGTGTACACGTATGTATCGCGCTGTGTATCATCAAGGTGCACAAAGTGCATTGCAGACTCGGTCTTGGAATCGTCGTGCGTTGCTGGTGTGCATGACACCTTGGTTGATGATGGAGAAACACAGGCGATGGCCGTTGGCAGCGGTGCAATAGCCAGCCAGTGCTGATACGCCTTCGAGTGTTCCAGTCTTTGCCTTGACATTGTCGGCAGCAAACGAGCCGCGCATACGGTTGCGCAATGTGCCATCGCTGCCTGCCACAGGGAGCGAGGGCAAGAGATGGAGATAGACCGTGCTGTTGCGGTAGGCATAGCGCAGAAGGCGCACCTCAAGGTCGGCAGAGAGATAGTTGTAGAGCGACAGCCCACTGCCATCGGCTATGCGGTAGGGACGATGGCCCAGTCCTACCTTGGAGATCAACCGCTTGACAATGGCGGCAGCATCCTTGGCGCGTGCAGGGCGGTGGCCCTGATGGGCTGCCAACTGGTAGAACATGGCTTCAGCATAGAAATTGTCGCTCTGCTTCATCATGCGCAGTAGTATCTGGTCGATGCTGTGGAAACGTGAACAGAGGTGGAAGGCGCTGTCGGGCAACGTGCCGTCGGATATGCGCACGTCGAGCACCACTCCGTCGTCAACGAGCTGGCGAATGAAGCGATCGACAAACTGCGTATTGCGACCGATGGTCAGCGGCGACAGTGGCGGATTGTCGTCGTCCCAACACCATCCCTCGCCCAGGAGGTCGGCATCCTTCATGCTGCGGTCTGCCACAATGCTGCCGCGGATGGTGTCAACGCCCATGCGGCGGATGCTCTCCACAAAGGCATTCATATCGTCAATGTTGAAACGAGGATCGAAACCGCCCACGCAGTAGAGGTCGCCCGTTAGGGTGTGGTCTTCTACCTTTCCGGTATAATAGAGTTGGGTGCGAAACTGATAGGATCCACCCAACTTGTCGATGGCGGTGATGGCGGTGAGAAGTTTCATGGTCGATGCCGGACGCAACATCTGGTGTTCGTTCACCTTATATAATATAGAGTCGGTTGTCAGGTCATAGACCTCCAGACCCACCGTGCTGGTTTCAAACATGGGGTGGCGGAGCAGCGAGTCGAGACGATATTGAATGTTCTGCGGCCATGGCAGTGCCACATCGATGGTATCGACCTGAAAGGTATCGGGCTCCTCTGTTTCCTGGGCAGAAGCAGCCACTGCTGCCCACAATAATAACAGTATAATCTTAATCTTACTCATAATATGGGTGCAAAATTACAAAATAATATGGTTTGATGGTCGATTTTCCATAAGAAATTAGTATTTTTGCACCAATATTATAACGAAACGTTATGGTTTATAAGTACGATTATCTCATAATAGGTGCAGGTGTGGCCGGTATGAGCTACGCCCTGAAGATAGCACGTGCCAATAAGGGACGCGTCTGTATGATTTGCAAAAGTTCGCTCGACGAGGCCAATACCTCGTTTGCGCAAGGTGGTGTTGCCTCTGTCACTAATCTGAAAGTGGATAACTTTGAAAAGCACATTGAAGATACAATGATAGCCGGCGACTACATCTCCGACCCTAAGGCCGTGGAACAAGTGGTGCGTAACGCACCGTCACAGATAGAAGAACTCGTCAACTGGGGAGTCAACTTCGACAAGAAAGACGGGCACTTTGACCTGCACCGCGAGGGAGGCCACTCTGAATTCCGTATTCTACACCATGCCGACGATACCGGTGCGGAGATACAGCGAGGACTGATGGAAGCGGTGCGCAACAATCCGAACATCGATGTCAAAGAACATCATTTTGCCGTGGAGATCATCACCCAGCATCATCTTGGTGTGCGCGTCACCCGACGGTCACCACACATCCAGTGTTACGGAGCATACGTGCTCAATCCCGACACAGAGAAGGTAGATACCTATCTGGCGAAAATCACCGTGATGTGTACCGGTGGATGCGGAGCGGTATATCTCACCACGTCGAACCCCGTGATAGCTACCGGCGACGGTATCGCTATGGTCTATCGCGCCAAAGGTACGGTGGCAGATATGGAGTTTGTGCAGTTTCACCCCACCGTACTGCATAATCCAAAAGAGACGCACCCTGCCTATCTCATCACCGAGGCGATGCGCGGCTATGGCGGCATACTGAAACTGCCCAACGGCGAAACCTTCATGGAGAAATACGACGAAAGGCTGTCGCTCGCACCACGCGACATCGTGGCACGCGCCATAGACAAGGAGATGAAAATACACGGACTGGACCACGTCTGTCTTGACGTGACCCATAAGCCCGCAGAAGAAACGCGCCACCACTTCCCCAATATCTATCAGAAGTGCTTGTCGATAGGTATCGACATCACCACTGACTACATTCCCGTGCGCCCTGCAGCACACTATATGTGTGGAGGCATCAAAGTAGATCTCAACGGACAGTCGAGCATCGAACGGCTCTATGCCCTCGGTGAGTGTTCATGCACCGGACTGCACGGCGGCAACCGACTGGCAAGCAACTCGCTCATCGAGGCGGTGGTCTATGCCGATGCCGCTGCCAGACACTCGCTGCAGCATATCGACGAATACGACTATAATACCAATGTGCCGGAGTGGAACGACGAGGGCACTATGACCAACGAAGAGAAAGTACTCATCACGCAGTCGGTCAAGGAAGTGACGCAGATCATGTCCAACTATGTGGGCATCGTGCGCTCTGACCTGCGCCTGCACCGGGCATGGGACCGACTCGACATGCTCTATGAGGAAACCGAACGGCTCTTCAAGCGCGTCAAGGCAAGTAGGGACATCTGCGAACTGCGCAACATGATCAATGTGGGATATCTCATCACACGATGGGCGCTGGAACGCAAGGAGTGCAGAGGTCTCCACTATACCACCGACTATCCGCTGCATGCCTACGACAAGAAATAATATGCAAATAATTTGCTGTATTCAAAATTTCTTGCTACATTTGCCTCAGATTTCTAACTAAGAACGCTAAGACATGCTACACATCGCACTGCCCGACAATAAGACAAGGAGACTGACCTTCTATCTGGCTATGGAAGAATACGTGGCCAAACATCTGAAGGCTGCCGACTGCTTCTTTATTTGGCAAGTGGAACCCACCGTGATATTCGGCAGAAACCAGTTGATCGACAACGAGGTGAACCTTGATTTCTGTCGCCGCCATAACATACAGACCTATCGCCGTAAGAGCGGTGGGGGCTGTGTGTATGCCGACATGAATAACCTGATGCTGTCGTATATCACCGACGACGAAGGGGTGGGATTCACCTTCAATAAGTATATGGGCATGCTGGTCACGATGCTCCATCGGTTGGGCGTCGATGCCAAAGCCAATGGGCGCAACGATGTGATGCTGGGCAACAGAAAACTGTCGGGTAGTGCATTCTATCGCATACCAGGACGGAGCATCCTGCATAGCACCCTGCTCTACGATACAGATATCGTCAACATGGTGGGGGCTATCACACCGGGAGAATCGAAACTCCTCTCAAAAGGGGTGGAGAGCGTACGCCAGCGCATCGACTTGCTCAAAAACCATATCAAACTCAATGTTGACGAACTCAGAGAGTTTGCCATCAAGCACTTCTGCGACGAGACCTATTGCCTCGGAGAGAAAGAAATTGAAGAGATAGAACATATCGAAGAGGAATATCTCACCGATGATTTCATCTACGGCAACAATCCACGCTACACCGTGGTGAAGCACAAGAGGATAGAGGGCGTAGGAGAATTTGAGGCGAGAATCGATATGCGACATAATGTTATACACGATGTCAACCTGATGGGGGACTACTTCCTTATCGGCGATCTCGACAACGGACTGCTCAAAAAACTGCGGGGTGTTCCGCTTACCAGAGAGTCTATCAGATGTATTCTCCCTGATCGGATAGACGACATCATCTACAACCTTGAGAAAGAGGATTTCGTCAACCTGCTGGCAGGTTGAGCAAAATACTAAAAACCCAATAACAATATATAAATATTCAAACAGCCTATGAACAACAAACGCACCTGTCTTTACGACAAACACGTGGCATTGGGCGCTCTCATTTCGCCCTTTGGTGGGTTCGACATGCCCATACAGTATTCTAACATCACTGACGAACACCAAGCTGTGCGTCAACATTGCGGTGTGTTCGACGTGAGCCACATGGGCGAAGTGCTTGTCAGCGGTAAAGACGCTGAGCGCTACGTCAACCACATCTTCACCAATAATGTGGAAGGTCTTGCTGTCGGCAAAATCCTCTATGGCATGATGTGCTATGAGGATGGCGGAGTGGTCGATGACCTGTTGGTATATAAGATGGCGGACGACCGCTTTTTCCTGGTCATCAATGCTGCCAATATCGACAAAGACTGGGCTTGGATACAACAGCAAGCCGAGGGGTTCAACGTGACACTCGACAATCAGAGCGACCACTACGGACAGTTGGCAGTGCAGGGGCCGGAAGCGGAGCGCATCATGGAAGAGATACTCAATCTGCCATGTAGCGAACTGACTTTCTACACCTTTAAGACCATGGGCGACGTCATCGTGTCGCGCACCGGATATACCGGTGAGGATGGCTTTGAGATATATGCCACTCCCGATTATATCAACCAGTGTTGGGATAAATTGATGGCAGCTGGTGTGACACCTTGCGGACTGGGATGCCGTGACACCCTGCGCTTCGAAGTGGGACTGCCGTTATACGGCGATGAACTGTCTGCCGAAATCACTCCTATCATGGCTGGACTGGGCATGTTTGTCAAACTCGATAAAGAGGAGTTTGTGGGACGTGACGCCCTTGCCAAACAAAAAGCTGAAGGTGTAGCCCAGAAACTCGTGGGTATAGAACTCCAAGACAAAGCGATTCCCCGTCATGGCTATACCGTAATGAAAGACGGACAGCCCATCGGTACTGTGACGACAGGATACCATACCATCTCTACCGACAAGAGCGTATGTATGGCACTCATCGACAGCCAGTATGCGCCACTCGGCACAGAACTGGAAGTGCAGATTCGCAAAAAGGTGTTCCCTGGAACCGTGGTCAAGAAGCGCTTCTACGACAAGCATTACAAGAAATAAGAAAATATAACAATAACTAAAAAGAACTATACGATTATGGCAAAAGTAATTGAAGGACTCTATTATAGCGAGTCACACGAGTATGTACGTGTTGAAGGTAACACCGGTTTTATCGGTATCACAGACTATGCACAGAACGCGCTGGGCAATGTGGTCTATGTGGATATGCCCGATGTTGACGATGAGATAACAGCAGGTGAAGACTTCGGTGCGGTAGAGAGCGTGAAGGCTGCCAGCGATTTGCTGTCGCCCGTGAGCGGTACTGTACTGGAAGTGAACGAAGCACTTGAAGACCAGCCAGAACTCATCAATCAGGATGCTTTCGAAAACTGGATTATCAAAGTGGAACTCAGCGATACCGGAGAACTGGATCAGCTGATGGATGCCAAGGCTTACGAGGCTTTCTGCAATCAGTGATTCACGCAAAAAGCCTACGCCTATGTCCTATAAGTATTTTCCACATACCGACGACGACCTGCAACAGATGATGCAGCGCGTCGGTATCAGCAGTCTCGATGACCTCTATGCAGAAGTGCCGGAGGCTATCCGTTTTCGCGGCGACTATGATCTGCCTGACGAAATGAGCGAGACCGAGGTGCGCCAGGTGTTTGAACAACTGGCCGCCATGAACCGTCCTATGATGTGTTTCGGCGGCGCAGGGGTCTATGACCACTATACACCGGCGGTGATTCCCAATCTGTTGAGCCGTTCTGAACTGCTGACCAGTTATACGCCGTATCAGGCGGAGATATCGCAGGGCACGCTCCATTACATCTTCGAATACCAGTCGATGATGGCTGAACTGACGGGCATGGATATCTCCAATGCTTCCATGTATGATGGCACGACTGCCTGCGCTGAAGCCATGATGATGGCGGCGGCATCGGGAAAGAAGCAAAACCGATTTTTGGTGAGCGATACAGTCAATCCCAAGACGCTGCAGGTGATGCAGACCTATGCACACTATCATGGCATCCAGCTTGGAACTGTTGCCTCACGAGACGGTGTTACCGACCGTGAAGATCTGGAACGACAGTTGGCGGAAGGTGGTGTGGCTGGTGTTCTTGTGCAACAGCCCAACTATTTCGGCATTGTGGAGGACTATAGCGGTTTTGCCGATCTCATCCATACCAATAAGGGTCTGTTTGTCATTGATAGCATTGCTGCCGACCTCGCCCTACTGAAAACACCAGGCGAATGGGGGGCTGACATCGCAGTAGGCGATGCACAGTCGCTGGGCATCCCAATGCAGTTTGGTGGTCCATACGTGGGATATCTGTGTTGCACGGAGAAACTGTTGCGCAAGATGCCGGGACGCATCGTCGGACTGACACAGGACAACAGAGGACAACGTGCTTTTGTGCTCACGCTGCAGGCACGCGAACAGCATATCCGCCGACAGAAAGCTACATCAAACATCTGTTCTAACCAGAGCCTGATGGCGCTCTTCGTCACCATATATCTATCGCTCATGGGCAAGGAGGGACTGCGCGAAGCTGCACAGCTGTCGTATGCCGGTGCCCATTATCTGTGTGACCAACTGATAGCAACAGGTCGTTTCCAACTTGTCTATCAACAGCCTTTCTTCAACGAATTTGTGGTACGCTACGACGGTGACCTCGACGGACTGCTCCAACGCCTTGCCGACGAAGGTATCTTTGGTGGTGTGAAAGTGGCAGACAACCAATTGATGATTGCCGTCACTGAGCAACGCACCAAGTCTGACATTGACCGTCTGGTCAGCCTTATCAACCTCTAATCCACAGCAAAGCCTTATGAACAACAAGTTATACGGAAATCTCATCTTCGAATTGTCGAAGCCTGGCAGAAAGGGCTATTCGCTGCCCAGAAACGAGTATGGCAACTATAACATGCCGGAAAGTATGCAACGACAACATCCTGCCGAACTGCCGGAATGTGACGAGCTGACCGTGGTACGTCACTATACCAATCTCTCTGCCAACAATTTCGGAGTGGATAACGGATTCTATCCTCTGGGGTCATGCACCATGAAGTATAACCCTAAAATCAATGAGGAAGTGTCTGCTATGCCACAGTTCACACGCTTGCATCCGCTACAACCCGCAGAAACGACACGGGGCGCAAAGGAAGTATGCCAACGGCTGAAGAAAGCGCTCTGCGCACTGACTGGACTGGCTGATTTTACACTCAAGCCTTTTGCTGGAGCACACGGGGAACTGACAGGACTGATGGTAATCAGAGGGTATCATGAAAGTCGTGGTGATATGGCGCGTACCAAAGTCATCGTACCTGACTCGGCACATGGCACTAACCCTGCTTCGGCTGCTGTATGCGGACTGGAGATTGTGGAAGTGAAATCAACTGCCGACGGTCGTGTGTCACTCGATGATCTGAAAGCTATTGTAGAAGCGGAAGGCAACAATATTGCTGCCATGATGATGACCAATCCCAATACATTGGGACTTTTTGAAACTGATATCCCTGCTATTGCTAAACTCATCCACGACTGTGGCGGACTGATGTATTATGATGGCGCTAACCTCAACCCTATGCTCGGTGCATGTCGGCCGGGTGATATGGGCTTTGATGTGATGCATATCAATCTGCACAAGACATTCTCTACCCCTCATGGTGGTGGCGGTCCTGGCAGCGGTCCTGTCGGGGTGAGAAGCGGATTAGAACCCTTCCTTCCTTTTGTCAGTCCCTATGAAGCTGGTAATTTCGGAGTGGTTATGAAGGCTTATGCCTATATCCTCTCACTGGGTCGCCAACAGATCAAGATGGTTGGACCGTTGGCTACACTCAATGCCAACTATATCAAGGAATGTCTGAAGGATGTCTATCTGTTGCCTATCGACGGACTCTGCAAACATGAGTTTGTGTTCGACGGACTGAAAGACAAATCTACAGGGGTGACAACAATGGATGTGGCAAAGCGGTTGCTTGACTATGGGTATCACGCTCCGACCATCTATTTCCCATTGCTTTTCCACGAATCACTGATGATTGAACCTACGGAGAGTGAGTCGAAAGACACGATCGACGGATTCATCAGTGTGATGCGACAGATTGCAGAAGAAGCCAAGACTCAACCCGATACGGTCAAGTCGGCACCGCTCAAGACGCCTATCGGAAGAGTTGATGACGTATTGGCAGCCAAGCATCCTATTGTTAACTACAAACAGATGATTCATGACAACAACTGATCTTATCATCGTCGGTGCGGGACCTGGTGGTTACCGCGCCGCACATCTTGCCGCGCAACGGGGATTGCAGGTGGTTGTCATCGAAGCCGATCAGGTGGGTGGCACTTGCCTTAACCGTGGTTGCATACCTACCAAAACGTATGTCCACGCTCGTTCCTTCGACGAGGCTGTGGGCAGACAGCCGGAGGTGGTCACTGCATTGCGTAGCGGTGTGGAACAACTCATGGCTTCGCCAGGCATCACTCTCGTACGCGGTCGTGGTGAGTTCACCAGACCTCATACGGTTAAGGTTGGCGATGTGGAATATACCGCTCCACACATCATCATCTCTACGGGAAGTAGTAGCAAGATGATTCCTGTAGAAGGTATCGACCTTCCACAGGTGATGGACTCTACCAAGCTCTTGCAGTGTCAGGAACAGCCTCGTCGCTTGTGTATCATCGGAGCTGGTGTAGTGGGCATGGAGTTTGCCAGTGTGTTCAACCGCTTCGGCACAGAGGTGACAGTCATCGAATACCTCAAGGAGTGTCTGCCTATGCTCGACAGCGATATTGCCAAACGACTCCGTAAATACCTGGAGCGCCAAGGCATCACCTTCCGCATGAAGACTGCTGTCACCTCGCTCGCAGATATTGATGCTGATGCCATTCTCATTGCCACAGGTCGCAAACCCAATGTGTCGGCTGACCTTGCCGTTGCTGGCATCACCTACGACGAGCGTAAAGGCATCAGTGTAGATGAACACTTCGAGACTAATGTCAGCGGTGTTTATGCTATTGGCGATGTCAATGGCAAACAGATGTTGGCTCATGCAGCAGAGATGCAAGGCATTCATGTGGTAAACCGACTGACGGGACATCAGGACAACATTCGTTTCGATATCATGCCTTCTGCCATCTTCACAAGTCCTGAAGCTGCCTGTGTGGGTTTGTCGGAAGATCAGTGTAAAGCCACATTGCCTGGCTACCGTTGTCGCAAAGCATTCTGGCGTGCCAACGGCAAGGCTCTGACGATGGATGCTGCCGAAGGCCTGTTGAAACTGTTGTCGGATGTTGACGACCGCATAGTGGGGTGTCATGCTTATGGTGCTCACGCTGCCGACCTAATACAGGAGGTAAGTAGTCTGATGTGTCTCAATGCTACTGTCGGTCAGTTGCGCGACATGGTACACATCCACCCAACGCTCTCTGAGGTGTTGCATGCCGCATCACAACAGGAATAACATCATTTTACCCCAAATCAAAAGCCCCGTCAGTATGGACGGGGCTTTTGATTTGGGGTATGCTCGGCATGAGCATACAAAAAAGCTCTTATCCGGAGACAAGAGCTTTTATATGTGAATCTTATTTCAATTCTGTGATCTTCACCACCTGCATGTCGTTGTAGATGAGGTTCTCGCCAGCCATACCCCAGATGAAAGTATAGTTGGAAGTTCCTGCAGCGCAGTGCACACTCCACTCTGGATTGATAACAGCCTGTTCGTTGCCTGTCCAGATCAGACGAGTCTCCTGTGGTTCACCCATGATATGGCAAACGCTCTGTCCTTCTGGAACCTTGAAGTAGAAATACACCTCCATGCGCTTGAGGTGGGTATGAGCAGGCATTGTGTTCCATACCGATCCTGATTTGAGTTCGGTAATACCCATCTGCAACTGGCAGGTGCGCACACCAGCCACACCGTTGAGAATCATCTGATGGATAACGCGGTCGTTGCTCTCGGCAGCACTTCCTGCTATAATATTCTTCGCGTCTTTCAGACTCACCTTTTTGGTGGGATAGCTCTGATGGGCACATGCACTGTTCATATAGAACTTAGCAGGATTCTGTGCGTTCTTACTTGCCACAATGATTTCCTTTACACCCTTACCTACATAGATAGCCTCCTGGAAAGCGAGGTCATAGCGCTTGCCGTCAACCGTCACGCTACCGTCACCACCTACGTTGATGATACCAATTTCGCGATTGTCGAGTAGATTGCGACCATTGTCACTCTTGCTGAGATCCACATAGAGTGGTTCGATTGATGTGAGTTTCAGTGGAGTATCGGTTGGCATAGCACCTCCCACAAGGAAACGGTCGATGGTGGTGTAGGTCCAGTTTACTTCACCTGGTGCCATGATTTTCTCAATGAGATACTCGCTACGTAAACGCTGAGTGTCGTAGCTCTTGGCATCTCTGGGGTTTGAAGCCTGTCGCACACAATAGTTTGTGTAGCTGTTTTCTGCTTTTACTTCATAGCCTTTACACTTGCACTGTGCATTCACCGAAATGGCTGCCAGGCAAATGGCTGTAGTCATTAAAATCTTTTTCATTACTTTCTATAATTATTAGTTGTTTACTTTCTTTTTCTCGTCAGCGATAATGCGCTTGCGGTTGATCAGCATCATGGCGAGGGTGATGACTACCAATACGGCAGCACCTATATATTTGAAATACTTCACCAGAGCATAGATGACATAACTAAACAGGGCGGATACGAAGTCCATACTACCTGCAAGGAATCCTTCTGGAACATGAGCGGCATTATCTTGGGTCTGCGCATATACCGAAGCGGCTGCCTTGGTGAAATCGGGAGCCATATCGGTGATAAACCAAAGTCCTATGAGCAATGCTATAAGTCCTATGATGAAACTCTTCACCACATTACCCTTGGTATAGGGAAGCATCATGGGGAAGATATAAAACAGGCCTGCCAACGAGGCAAGGGGCAGGAATTGGTTGCCTGGCAGGATTACTGCTATAACGATATAGGTAGGAATCAGGAATAAAGTACCTACCAACGCAGTGGGGTGACCGATAACGAGTGCAGGACTCATACCGATGTGGATGGTCTTGCCCTTCATCTTTTTGTTGACCACCTCTTTGGTCTTCTCCGAGATAGGCATCAGTCCATCGATAAACAGTTTGGTGATACGGGGTATCAGTTCCATCACGGCTCCCATCGTTACGCCAAGGAAGAGGATATGCTTCACAATGCGCATCACACCATCGGTAGCGGTAGAACCTGCGGGCATGGTTGCCATAAACTGATCAAACTGGGTGATGTCGCCCCAATGGGCTACAGTGGCTATCAATGCGCCTACTACCACACCGAGTACAAGGGGTTCGCCAATAACGCCGAACTTTGACTTTAAGCCCTCTGCATCGATATTGAGTTTTGAGAATCCCGGTATTTTGTCGAGCAACCATCCAATAGCAATGGCAAACGGTGTGAAACTCTGACAGAAAGGCTGTGGCACGGAGATGCCTGGAAGGTTGTAGTATTCCTGAAAGCGTTCTGCCGTAAGGTCTGCCATCACAAGTGTGATGATGTAGCACACGATAGCTGCAAAATACCCCCATACAAGACTCTCGCCGCACACAAAATATACCACAGCACCTATGAAAGCGAAGTGCCAGTAGTTCCATAGGTCGATATTGACAGTACGTGTGGTCTTGGTGATTACCATGAGGAAGTTAACACCGAGGCACACAGGGATGATGAGTGCACCGACAGCTGTATTGTATGCTACAGCAGCGGCAGCAGGCCATCCCATATCAAACACACTCAGGTTGAGGTTGAAGATATCCTCAACAGCCTGCAGCGGATCCTTGAAATTATTGGTAAGCAACGCTGTAACAATGCCGAGGCCCACAAATCCTACGCCCACATACAGACCAGATTTGAGCGCCTTGCCAAATTTCATGCCGATACACAGACCGATAATCGTGAAAAGAATGGGCATCATCACCGATGCACCCATTTGAATGATGTAGTTGAAAATATTCATTACTTTACTTTTTTGTTTGTTTCTAATTATAATGTACCGTGACTGGCTCATGCCACGATATTTGATTTGTGATAGTAGTATGACTGCGTGACCGATATCGTGTGCCATCTTTCATCAGCGAAGAAGCATGTCACGGGATATTATCGTATCACGAATTTTATATGCACTTGCAAAATTACTTAATCTTTTTGTAAAAGTCACCTTTTATCGTTTTAAAATGCGTTTTTTTGCTTACCATACCTCTTTTTATATGAAATCCTGCTTGTCAAAGACAAATGTCATGCCAAAAGTGTTGTGTTACGCAATGTGGCTTTTGAGGGGGAGAGTGCTAATATTGGAAGTATGCCATATAGAGGAAAAGATATTATGGATTTCATCCTTCGTTTTCTCGCCATGACATAATTAAAGCGAGCTTTATTTTGTTCATTTGGCTTAACGAAAACGTTGGATTTCATCCTTCGCTTTCTCGCCATGGCATAATTAAAGCGAGCTTTATTCTGCTCATTTGGCTTAACGAAAACGTTGGATTTCATCCTTCGTTTTCTCGCCATGGCATAATTAAAGCGAGCTTTATTCTGCTCATTTGGCTTAACGAAAACGTTGAAATGAAAAAGCCACTTCTGTCGTTAAGACAAAAGTGGCAAATTGTTAGGCAATAATACAGCACGATGCTTAATATACAATACTCTTCAATATTCCTAAACCTTTTTTCAGCGTATTGTTTTTCTTTGTCTCCTTTTTCGCTTTGTTGCGCACATTCTTCACCTTTTGAGAAGCATTAGACATGCTACCTCCGCGCCAACGTACAGGATGGAGATACTTTGAGTCGAAGGGAAGATGCTGCCCTGTATATTTATCTTCAACCTCCATGGTGCCGTTGTTGTCCTTGATGCGATAAACCCACACACGCTCATATAAACCCAATGTGGAATTTGACGAACCGAGAGCGTCGTGGCTGTTGGCAATGGAAATATATTCACGCTCGCCATCCGATACAGTTTGCGCCCATCCAGTATGCTGTGCCATGGTAGCGCGTTCGGCAGTAGCCAGCGCCAACTCGATAGAGCAAGGACCATTGGGTGCAAGGGTCGTTTTGTTGATGGGGTCGATAAGTTCCAATGCCTCCATAAATGCCATCGGCTCCTTGGCCCATGCTTTGAGTTGAGGACTGTCGGTGTAAGCAGCGAGTTTGGAGTTGTAGTCGGTATAGGTGTAATCTGAGTTCTTCTCAATATACCTCATGGCACGATAGATGAGGGTTCCCATCTCCTGGCGTGTGACAGCTGCCTTCATGTCGGGTGTACCATTTGCAATGTCGGCAAAGAGGTTCAGCTTATCTTCATTGGCATCCTTGCCCGTCATCTCCTTAATCAACTTCATGGCTATCGAAGCCACCTGTTGACGTGTGGCGGTAAGTGTATAGTCGTTGCCCAACAGCGATTCATCTACAAGGTTGTCAACAAGGGCACGTGTCACTTCGTCTTCTGCCCATTTACTCTTCTTCGCGGTGCTGCGGGCGGGCAGTGTAAACATATCAGGCATGGCAACGGTTTGCAGTTTGGCTTCATCCTCTCGCATGTCGAGTGCTGCCTCCATGTGTTTTTTGTACATTGCCAACGTACCGTCAGAACCCGACAGCCGGAAGTGTTTCTCGGTGAGGTGTCGCTGCTCATAATTGTATGACATTCCACACCATACACAGCTCTTCCAATAGATATGTTCGCCAGCGGCATTGGTTCCCACGTAAGCCTGCTCAGTAGCAAGGTTGGCCTTGAAGGAATGAATGCCGGAAAGGTATTTTTTTTCCTCTTTCTCATCAACACGGCGGAAGGTGTGCCGTGGGTTGCGCTCACACAGTCCACAGATGTTGCACGAATAATACACTTTCTGATCTTGCTTACAGGTATAATGCTGCATTACCCGGTCTGCCGTATGTAGTCTTGCCACAAAGTTATGCTTGGTACATGGATTCTTTGTGGCTTTCAGTCCTGTCTTCTGGGCTTCGTGTACATCGCCAGTATAGGTTCTTACCGTGTAACATGGAAGTCTATAGTCAGTTGTCATGAGCGCTTTTACTGCTGCTGCCTGCTGAGCGGGTACACACAGCGTGGCATCGCCAGCAAGAAACATGGTGCTATGACCATAGAAATCAAAATAGTTGGGCCATAGTTTACTCCTCATGCTCACGAAGAGTTCTTTCATAAACTCTACGGCATTGACTTTATTGCTGAGCCACACCTCCTTCAGATTGTAATAGCCTCCCATATAGTTAGTCAACGCGTTGGCAAAGCTTTTACAAACCTGCTCGTTTCCGGTATCAACAATAACCTTTGTGAGGAAAACACGATTGGGACCTTCAAACTGTGGCAGAGGGTCGTTGGTCTCTGATATTGTTACCACATCGTGCGGATGAAAGGATGCGCAACAGGCATCAGCCGTTTCTTTTGAATAGATATTGTGGCTGGCACGATATTTCTTCTTGTTGGCATTATAGTCGAAGAGCAGGTTGTCCTTCTTCAGATTGCCACCAGTGCCACCTGGTACGGTGAGCACAATGCTAAAGCGTGGAAAATAAGGACCGCTGATGAGTACTCTGGCTGGTGATCCGTTGACAGTAACCTTCAGCATGGTTTCGTCAACATAGTAGTCACCATCGCGCATCTCATACTTCAAAATATAGGGACCGTTGGTGTCGAGCATCAACTTCATCGATGCTCTATACGAATAGCCTGCCTTAAACTTAGGATAGTCGGAATTCTTGGTGTCAAACTCGCCTTCCCACATCAGGTCAGTGAGCGAGGCTATTCCTTGCTTTACTAAGTCGCCATACACCGTCTTTGCTGCTGTGATTTTTATCTGCTCGCCATCTTGTATGGTCATGCCTCCTTTGGGCAATGGGATGGTGATGTCGATTGATGTGACCTTCTTTTTTTCTACTGCCATTATGCTATTGGGCAACAGCGTAACCAACGCAACAAGTAATACGGTTAATAGTTTTTTCATTTCTTTCAATTTCGCAACATTACAGTTTAATACTTTTCATAAATTTTTAACCAGCCAAACTCTTATTTTTTTTAATGTAAACAGAGTGGCTTCGTTTTGTATGATCAGAAATTCCTCTTACTTTCGTGTTGCAATTAAAATAAGAAGGATAGAATCCACGAATTCTGAACAACACGACAAATTTACGAATAAATGACTAAACCACAAAAGAAAAAGGAGACCTTTTTCGTTCTTGTGCGCAAGTATCTTAAATTCCGATTGGTTCTTTGCGTTAACGCGAAGTTAAATTCCAAAGTTTCTATGATGTTAAAATAGTGTTAAATCGCATTATCTGTCATTGAGTTTGCTGCTTTTTTTCGTTATTTGTATAGAAGATGCGGGGGAAAAGCCCCAAATCGTTATCAGCAAAAACAGAATAAAGACAATGACTATGAACAAAAGATGTATCACAACAACACTGGCACTACTGCTGACAGTATTGACTGTCGCAGCAGGAAAGAAGATTGTAGCAACCCAACCGCTCCGACCTTTTACTGTTCTGAATATCCTTGGTAGTGCTAAAGTGGTTTATATCCAAGGTAGCAGACATAGCGTGCGTCTGGAGGGTGACAAAGAAGAAATCGATCGCCTCGAAATCAAACAAACAGATAAGCACCTCAATATCGGTTACAAGACCACCAAGATTGGCGGCATTTATTATATGGGCAACGGATCAAATAACGGTTCGGTTACCATTTATGTCACTTCGCCTGCAATCAATGTGATCAATGTGACAGGCAGCGCAGAGGTTGAAGTCGATAAGTATAAAGTCCAAACATCCATGCTGACCATGAATGTGACAGGGTCGGGAACCATACATATAAAAAATGTCAGCGTAGGAACCGCCACAGGCAATGTAGCAGGGTCAGGTTGTATAAGTATTGATGAGCTGCAAGCTGTCAACGCTTCTCTCGTTGTGAGTGGAAGTGGTATGGTTAAGGCACAAGTGGATTGCAGTGATAAACTCAATTGCGTAGTAGCAGGATCAGGAGACGTTAGTGTATCGGGGAAAACAGCTAACTATAGTAAATCGGTCGTGGGATCAGGAAGTGTTAGTGACAAGAAACTGAACTACACCAATCTCAGCAATGCCACAAGATATGACGGAAAACAGTCGTATGTGATTGACAGAATAGGAGGAAGCCAAGGCAATGATACAGTGAACGGCATCGTGGCAAATCCTTAACACTATACTGCATAAGACAAGGAAGGATACTGAAGGTGAACCAACAGCAGTTTGAACATACGGCAAAGCAATTGCGCATGAAGGCCTGGCAAACGGCATCGCGCATGCTGAACGATAGCGATGATGCCGACGATGTGGCGAGCGAAACAATGCTTAGGCTATGGGCTGTGCATGATACGCTACACGACGAAACACATGCCGTCAGACTGGCTGTTGTCGTGGCTCGACATACTGCCATTGACCACCAACGACGACGGCGACCATCGGTCAGTATAGATAGTGGGACAAGAGTCATTCCTCTCGACATTCCCACCACCGATACACCTGACCGAAAGATGGAGTGGGAGGAAAGCGAACAATGGCTGCGACAACGCATCGAACAACTGCCACCCAGAGAAATGCAGGTGTTGAGACTCCGACAGACAGAGCGACGCACCAATGCTGAGATTGCTGCACTACTGGGAATAGGCGAAGCATCGGTGGCAACCATGCTATCGGCAGCACGCCGAAAACTGTTTAACGATATCAAAGAAAGGAACCGACAATGACAAACCAACAACTCATCAATCTGCTTGAAAGCTTCATGGATGGACAAACGACAGTTGAACAGGAAACACAACTGGCTGACTTCTTCCGTCAAGCAACTGATGCCGACCGTCCCGAAGGAATCTCGAACGACGATTGGCAGACCTATTGCGAGATGTTCCGTATGTTTGAAAACGGAATGGAAGATCATACGGCAACCATTTGTCCTGTAGAAACAGACTCTCCTGAGAAGAAACATCGCATCTTGCCACTGCGCTGGATGGCGGCTGCAGCCTCGGTGGCTGTGTTGCTGGTTGGCGCACTGACACTCTGGAACCATACCACCGACCAACCGCAGTCGATAGCGCAAAGTCAACCGGCCATCACTCCCGTAGAAACCGATACCGTGGCGGTAGATCGACGTCAGATTCCATTAGACAGTATCACACCGCCCGCCAAAACCACTAAGCGGAAGATACGCCGACTGCACAGCGTTCCACCACCTCCTAAAGAATATCTGGCTGAGACTGGAACTACCAAGATGGTGGACAATGTCATCAGTCAGGCGGACCTTGATGAAGCCGTGGCACAGGCAGAACTCTTGCTCCAAGCCATGCAACTGCAACAGATGGTTGAACTCAACGATAGTAAGATGCAATACCTCCAGGCTATGGATGCCCTTGATGCCGAAGAGGAAGAATATGTAGAACAATAAATAACTATACAACAATGAAACAAATAATACTTACCATGGTTGCCATGTGTGCAACTGTAAGTGCCTCGGCACAGGAAACAATCCAGAATACCTATCAAAAGGTTATTGGAAACTCGGCGGTTGAACTGTTGTCGCGTTCCGATTATCAGGATCGAACCGACTCGCCAACCACTTACTGTAAGTTTACGGAGTTTAAGATACCGGAGAGCAATAAAAACCTCATTAAACAAATGGAACAAGCCATGTTAAAGGATCAGGACCGTGCTTATTCCTTTTTTATAAGAAAACCTGAAGCAAAGATGAACACACTCAACACCAAGAAAGTGGTGTATGGGCCAAACAATGAGTATGGGGTGACATTGGGAAGCAATAAGTCACACTATTACTATTCTACCTTTTTCAAGGAACCGTCTGACTCTACTCGCCGCCATGCCTATGCCTTCGTGTGGTTTAAGGAGGGAAAGAATTTCCACTGCTATTACTATCATATCTATGGTATGACTCCAGAAGCTGTTAAAAGCGTAACGAAGAACAGCCTGTCGAGTCTCGCCAAGGGAAATCGCATACGCAGCACCCTTTCTGGCAATACGCTCATCATCGAGCGCTATGACGAACAGGGCAACAAAACTCTGCAACAGGTCAGGGTGTCAGACGACAACAAAACAACTGACGATCTGTCGGTAGATGATGTGACTGATAAACCGTCGAAGGTCACCAACGATGTGGAGTTCATGACTCAGTTCGGACTACTCAGAGTGGCTTTCCTCGATGCCATCAAAGACTTCAGCCAGAAAATGCTGCAGGTGGGTCTCGCTACTAAGATAGTGGCACTGTGTAAAGACCACGGTAATCTCTTGACCGATAGCGAACGGACTATATGTAAGAGTACTATTATAGATATGACTAATATCATGAACAAAACCAATGGCGGAGATGTCTATCTTGAGGGAATACTCAAACAGTCCATAGAATATCTCGGTAAGAAATAAATACACACGACACAAACACAAAGACAATGATGAAAAGACATGTATGGGCAGCCGTACTGCTGCTACTCCTATGCCCTACAGCGAAGGCGCAGAGCGACTCTACTGCCGTAGCCACCGATACTACTGATGTCTATAAAAATGTGGGTTTGGGCGAACTGACCGTTAAGGCGCAACGACAAATGGTGAAGACACAAGACGACCGCATCAGCTATGATGTGGCTTCCGACCCTGAGGCAAAGACCAATCCGCTGATAGAGATGCTCAAAAAAGTGCCGTTTGTCACCGTCGATGCTGATGGTACAATCAAAGTCAAAGGTTCGAGTGATTTCAAAATATTCAAGAATGGCAGACCCGACCAGTCTTTTACCAACAATGCCAAGGAACTATTCAAAGGACTTCCGGCAAGTATGGTGAAACGCATCGAGGTCATCACCGAACCTGGAGCTAAATATGATGCGGAAGGACTTGTGGGCATCCTCAATATCGTGATGGACCGACAGAGCCAGATGAAAGGATTGACGGGTACTGTCAGTTCGAACGGGGCATTTGGAGATAGTGGCAATCCATACAATGGTAACCTCTTTGTTACTGCACAGACGGGCAAACTCACCTTTGCACCGTATTTCGGAATGGCATTTCAGAAATGGCATCAGACAGAAACTACCGACTATGTCTATACCGACACCAACAACCGGTACCACGATGAACGGAGAACATACAATCCGGGAAGAAACATGTGGTATGGCATGGATGCCAGTCTGGAACTCGACTCCTGCAATCTCTTGACCCTGGCGGCAAGTGGATTTGCCTATCGGGTGAAAGATGATGCAATAAAAAATACCCGACTGACCGATGCTGCTGGAAATCCAATCTATAGTATGCAGATGGACAGTAGAGATGTGCTGGCGCGCTATTTCGATATCGACTTGCAATTGTCCTATCAGCATAATTTCAGCAGAAAGGGCGAACTCCTTGCCATCGACTATCTGTTTTCTACCACCCGTTCTCATAGCAACGGAAGCTTAGACCTGTCACAGTGTTTGAACTATGGGGAATATGACAGCCAGTCTTTTGACAATCATACTACCTTCAGCGAACATACCCTGCAGATTGACTATGAACGTCCGTTTGGCAAGCATCATTCATTAGATGTGGGTGGTAAGTATGTGATGCGATTCAATAATAGTGATAACCTCAGGAGGGAATACCTCAACAGCGAACTCCTACGCTCGCCAGCTACTAAGTTTGACCATAAGACCGATGTGGGGGCTGCCTATGCTGAATATAAATATCGTCTCGGTGGATTTACCCTTGCTACCGGACTGCGCTACGAGACGTCACGCATGAAGGGATCATGGCCAGACGGTTCACAAGATGATTTCAGCAGACGTTTCAACGATATCGTTCCGTCTATTCGCACGACATGGCGCATCAATGATCAAAACTCGCTGAAACTCGCTTACACCATGCGATTGTCAAGACCGGGCATCAGTTATCTGAACCCGTATCATAACGAAACACCAATTTCCGTCAGCTACGGAAATCCACATTTGGGCACGTCGAAAGCTAATAATTTCACGTTGGGATATAACCTCATGACTACTAAGCTGACCATCGGTCTCAATGCCTCACTCAGTCTCTGCGATGATGCTATTGCCGGAGTGAAATGGGTGGAAGACAATCGCTTCATGTCGAGTTACGACAATAGTGGTAAGGTTAACTACTTCCAGGTCGTGCCTTATATCCAGTGGCAGATTACTCCAACCACTAAACTCGTGAGCAATAGCACCGTCACTTGGGTGGACAAAGCCAATAATTCACTTGGACTTGCCATGCATAGATGGAACTTTGATTCCTATAATCAACTGACACAGGAACTGCCTGCCAAACTGGCGTTGACCCTGTCGGCATATTTCGATTATGGCACTCCGACAACCCTTTATAGTTATGACTGTGCATGGCAGAACTTCTCCGTGTCGCTCCGTCGCTCCTTCCTTAAAGAAGATCGGCTCACCACTTTTGTGCGTTGCAACTATCGCAATGATATGAAAACCCATTACGTGAAAGGTGACTACATCGGCAGTCAGAGTGTTGATGGTCCTAACTGGAATCTGCAGTTTGGAGTGTCTTATCGCTTCGGAAGTCTGAAAGCATCGGTCAAGAAGACTGCCAAACAAGTGAGCAACGACGATTTGATGGGACGCAAATGATAGCATAAACACGCTCAATTACCCTGATGACTGATTATGAATAAACACTCTCAAACAATATGATGCTTCCATGCTGTGTCTGTGAAGATCTGCGGATTGCATCCTTTTTCTACTCCCATGTCGGATGACATGGGAGCTTTTTAATCTGAAAAACGATAGGGAATCCAACGAAATGTTGTATCTTTGTAGATTGAATGATGATGATGATCAAGTATGGACAAGGTACTGTTGCCAGGCGATGCAACCATTGTCTGCCAACGTATGAATACTAATAGACAAGATATGGAAAAAACTTTTGAACAGCGGCTGCACGATGACCTGCACCGTTATCTGCAGGGAATGAAAGTGGTGGATGAACGTCTGCCTGAATGTCCTGATGTAGAAGGACGATGGAAACAACTGATAGAGGCTTATCTCCCTGATGGCATCAGGGAGTTTGCTGCCTATCCTACCGTTTCGTTGGGATGGATGATGTTTATCGGCATGGCTATCGCATACATGTGGGACAAAGACTGGATGCGCTATAATGCTGATCCACAGCTTTACGAACTGTTGCGCGATGCGCGTGGCTACGATGCGATGGATGATCATATCATGGAGGATGTACTCAGACTCGATGAGAATGGACGCAGAAAAACACAGGACATCGTGGCGGAGTGTGCCTCGCGTACCGATAATATGTTGCGTCACGAACATATACAGCCTGGCACCAAAGAGGCTTTTCAGGCCTATACACAATGTCTCCACCAACTCTATTTCATGGGAATGGCCATGCAACTCTCTGCCATGGGCTACCACATGGCACCGCTGAATCCTGTAAACTGATGCGGAGATTTTTAGTATAAGAATCTTGCAAAGCACAATAACCCTTGAAAACAATAATGACCGACATCGTACCATGTCGGTCATTATTGTTACAGGTGATGGCTAATCCCCAACTCGGACAGGAGGGTTAATAGCGAAGGATGGAAACGCCTGCTGAACGCAGATTGGGCATGGTCATACCGATGGAAGCTCCAATATAGGTGGGGTCGCATACGGTGTAACGCTTGCCATCGATGGTCAGAAAATCGCCTTTCACATCGCCTTTAAACTGTACGGCGGTGGCGATATGGTTGGGATAGTCGAGGTAAACGACATCAAGGCCAAGCAGTTCGCGAACCAGCCAACCGAAGAGCACTGAACGGTCTTCGCAGTCGCAGGCAGGATAATAGAACAGTTCTTCAACAAAGAAGGGCTTCTCAAAACCAAACTGTTCTTCATCCGTAGCATATTTGAAACCGGTCTGCACAAAGTTCAATAGCAGATTGGCGGCATCGACTTCACTCTTTCCCTGTACAAGGGGACGTAATGTGCCGAGCACCTCTTGTGCTAAACTGCCTGCTACGGGTGCCTTGGCATAGACGCCATAGTCGCATTGGGGCATGGAGGCATAGAAGTCCATCAACGATTTGGACACATTAACGCTGACGCTGACATTGCCGGCTTTGTTGGTGCGCTGCCTACTGACCACGCCGCTGTTGAGGGCTGGCACATTGTTGAGGCGCATGGCAACGGGAGTCTTGGCTTTCTTCGAATCCTGATTACACATATAGAATGTGCAGGCCTCCGTGCCGTTGATGTTATAATAGTTCAATCCCTCTTTGGTGAAATAGGGGTGACCATAGACCATGCAGTCGGTGGCAACAAACAATAACAACTGGTTGCGATCGCCACGACGTGCCATCTTCGCACGGTAACCCAGTTCGTTGAGCAAGAACTGTTGCATGACAATACAGCTGTTTTCATCGTTGCATAAGGCTTCGGCTGCGGTTTTCACAAAGAGGAATACTCCCCAGTCGTTGAGGCGGAAGTCTTTCTGTGCCTGCTGGCAGTTGGCAATAAGGGGCTTGTAGTTGGAACGGCATAATGCTTCGTAACCGTCGGCAACGGCACATTCCTGACTGCTGGTGATATTGATAACGCCTTTCATCGATGCGTCAATATAGAGTTTGGTGTTGCAATAGTTGATGGCTATACTGGGGTAGAATTCCTTTTGCAACGAACTCTGCACAGCGGGCTTGGCTTTTGGTTTGGGCTGTGGCTTGACTGGTGTTGTCTGTGGTTTCGCAGGTTCTGCTTTTGGTGCCACGGGTTGCGGCTTAACCGGTGTTGCCTGTGGTTTCGCAGGTGTTGTCGGT